>ENA-OWPA01000124-OWPA01000124.1-bioreactor-metagenome-genome-assembly--contig:-NODE-124-length-143323-cov-6.069810_pt1 | contig 143323 bp, 139 predicted proteins | sample MGYA00238139_ERZ651803 | MGnify/ENA primary metagenome ERZ651803 (study PRJEB26909, sample SAMN07631231) | bioreactor metagenome | isolation source: Switchgrass digestor | place: USA: Dartmouth...
GGTCCACCTTGGTGGGGTCCTTGCCGGAGAAGCAGCCGCCGCCGTGACGGCCGTAGCCGCCGTAGGTGTCCACAATGATTTTCCGTCCGGTCAGGCCGCTGTCCCCGTGGGGGCCGCCGATGACAAAGCGCCCGGTGGGGTTGATGAGATAGCGGGTGTTTTGGAGCAGCTCCGAAGGAATGATGGGCTCCACCACATGTTGAATGAGGTCCCTGCGAATCTGCTCCAGGGTGACGTCCGCCGAGTGCTGGCTGGAAATGACCACCGTATCCACACGGACGGGCTTGCCGTTCTCGTACTCCACGGTGACCTGGGTCTTGCCGTCGGGCCGCAGGTAGGGCAGGGTTCCGTCCTTGCGCACCTTGGCCAGCTGCCGGGCCAGACGGTGGGCCAGGGAAATGGCAAGGGGCATCAATTCGGGGGTTTCGTCGCAGGCGTAGCCGAACATCATGCCCTGGTCCCCCGCGCCTTCCAGAGGTTCGCTGACTTCCCCGTTGCGGGTTTCCCAAGCCTGGTTGACTCCCATGGCGATGTCGCTGCTCTGCTCGTCAATGGCGGTGAGGACGGCGCAGCTGTCCCCGTCAAAGCCGTATTCGGCGTTGTCGTAGCCGATGTCCTTAATCACCTGCCGGGCAATCTTGGGAATGTCCACGTAGCAGTCGGTGGAAATTTCTCCGGTGATAAACACCAGACCGGTGGTGGCCACCGTTTCGCAGGCCACCCGGGCGGCGGGGTCCTTGCTGAGAATAAAGTCCAAAATGGCGTCGGAAATCTGGTCGCAAATTTTATCGGGATGTCCCTCCGTTACGGACTCGGACGTGAATAAAAACTTGCTCACGAGAATGCATCTCCCTTCTATTAAAAAAGGGCTCCGGAAGACCGGGCCCATTGTGTGGTCATCTTCCTCATCTTTCGGTGAATGCACCGCAGGATTTAGCACCTCGCCCTACTGGCAGGTTGCCGGACTTCATCGGGCCTGTTCCCTCCGTCGCTCTCGATAAGGCTGTTATCCAATTGTTATCTAATTGTGAGGTCATTATAACAGCTTTGTCGGTGTATGTCAATGAATATTGGAATCCGGCGGGCAAAAGGCCGTTTGCCGCCGGATCGCCGCGTTAAATGATTCCCCGCAACGTAAGTACCAGCAAAATGCAGGTGACCAGCACCACGCCGGCAACCAGCATGACCCCAAGGCTCCAGGGGTTGGAGGTAGCATCCGCCTGCTCTTCCCGCGGGGGAAGAAGGTTTGCGGCCCGCAGAGCTTTCACCAGGGGCTTGTAAAGCAGCAGGGTGAGGGTGGCGTTGAGCCCGCCCTTGATGAGGTTAAAGGGCAGAATGGCGGGAACCAGCAAAGCCACCACTTCGCTGCGGGAAACGCCTAAGTACAAAGGGGTAATCATGTAATTCCACACCAGCATGATGGCGGTCATCAAAAGAGTGCCGGTCACCAACCCGACGACGGCCCGGGACTGGGTCCGCTTTTTCTGATAAAAATAGGTCGCGGTGCAGGAAAAAGCGCAGGTGGAGAGGATATTCATCACAAGGCCGATGAAACCAGTGTCGCTGACGGTGATCATCTCCACCAGGGAAACCACCACGGAGATACCAAAGGCGGACAAGGGGCCGAACAAAAAGCCGGCAAAGGTGATGACAATGTCCTTGGGGTCGTATTTCAAAAACAGCACCATGGGAATTCGCCCCACCACCATCAGAGCGTAGGCGATGGCCCCCATGACGGCCAGGGTGGTCATCTTTCTGGTTTTGTGATAAGTTGCGGTTTGGGCGTACATTCAGCTTCCTCCTACCAATGAATTTAGCCTGTTTCACGCCATGTATGCACACAAAAGCGCCCCAAGCCAAAGGCTCAGGGCGCGCAGCGGCACCGTCGAAAAGACGTTGTTTCTTCCATCCGGACTATACCGTCGGTCAGGGATTTTTACCCTGTCGGCCGTGTTACGGCTCGCGGACTCGTAGCCATCAAAGACTCTTCACCGCCGGTGAGGACTTTCACCTCGCCCTGAAACAGACTATGAAATTGCACCCCTATTATAGAATTCCATTTCCGGTTTGTCAACACGCTCTTGACATTTTGCCTATGTGGGATATAATGGTATGTGACAAGTTAAACAAACGGGGTGCTGGATGGTTCCGGCTGAGAGCGGTCTAATGGAGGGCCGCAACCCTTGAACCTGATCCGGGTAATGCCGGCGGAGGGAACGTTCATCAGTAAAAGGGAAATTCCCCGTTGATTACCCGCACGGTTCAAAAACGTGCGGGTTTTTGTTTTGTCGGGAAAGGAGTATGTTGTGATGAAACAGCCTCAAGCAAGTATCGCCATTCAAGTTCTGCCCCAAGTAGAGGGAGAAGAAGTCATCCGGGTGGTGGACGCCGTCATCGCCCACATTCAGAAAAGCGGTCTCAACTACACCGTAGGCCCCTTTGAAACAACGGTGGAGGGCGACTTTGACGCTTTGTGGGATTTGGCCAAGGAATGCCAGCTCATCTGCATCAAGGAGGGAGCGCCCAGCGTTTCCACCTACTTAAAAGTGTTTTTTAACCCCACCGAGGGGGTATGGTCCATTGATAAAAAGACTTCGAAATACCAAAAGTAAGTGGGATTCCCTCAGCCTGCTGCTGGCGCTGCTGATAATTTGGCAGTTGGTCTGCTCGTTGAAGCTGATTCCGCCCTTTTTGCTGCCCTCCCCCGTCAGCGTAGTGCGGGCCTTTGCGGCGGACTTCGTCCCCATTATGGGACATGCCGCCGTTTCCCTGGCCGAAGCCTTTGCCGGTTTAATTCTGGGGGTGGCGGCCGCCTTTGTGCTGGCTATCGCAATGGACCGCAGCGACTACCTCTACCGGGCCCTTTACCCCGTCATCCTCATCACCCAGACGGTGCCGACGGTGGCGCTGGCTCCCCTGCTGGTCCTCTGGATGGGGTACGGGCCGGCTCCCAAAATCGTGCTGGTGTTTTTGGTCTGCTTTTTCCCGGTGGCGGTGGGGCTTTTGGACGGCTTTCGGGAAGCGGACCCCGACACCACGGTGCTGCTGCGCTCCATGGGGGCCAACGAGCGGCAGATTTTCTTCCACCTCAAACTGCCGGGCGCCCTGCCACGGCTGTTTTCCGGCCTGCGGATTGCGGTGAGCTATTCCATTGTGGGGGCGGTCATCGCCGAGTGGCTGGGGGGCTCCTCCGGCCTTGGGGTTTACATGACCCGGGTGCGGAAAAGCTACGCCTTTGACAAGATGTTTGCCATCATCTTCTTTGTCAGCGGGCTGAGCATCCTCCTCATGCGCCTGACGGCGCTGCTGGAAAAAAAGATGACCCCCTGGGCAAGACAGGGGGAAGGAAAGGATTCGAAGCCATGAAGAAGTTGGTTGCCATTGTTCTGTTGGCCGTTCTGCTAGTGGGGAGCGGCTGCTCCCAAAAGCGGGAGGATTCCTCCCAGGTGCGGGTGGTGCTGGACTGGACCCCCAACACCAACCACACCGGCATGTATGTGGCGCTGGAAAAGGGCTGGTACGCGGAGGAAGGTCTTTCGGTGGAGATTATGCAGCCTCCGGAATCTTCGGCGCTAGCCCTGATTGCCTCCGGCGGCGGCGAGGTGGCGGTGGACTTTCAGGAGTCCTTAGGCCCTGCCATTGCGTCCTCCAATCCCCTGCCGGTGACCGCCATTGCCGCCGTGGTGCAGCACAACACCTCCGGCATTGTGTCCCTAAAAGAAACCGGCATCCAGTCGGCCGCCGACCTTTGCGGCAAAAGCTTTGCCGCCTGGAGCACCCCCGTGGTAACCGAAACCATCCGCTTCATTGTGGAGCAGGATGGGGGAAAATTTGAGGACGTGGAGATGATTTACGACGAGGTGACCGACGCCGTTTCCGCCCTGCAAACCGGCGTGGACTCCATCTGGGTCTACTACGCCTGGGACGGCATGGCCACGCAACTGGCGGGTCTGGACACCAACTTCCTCTTCCTTACTGACTGCGACCCTGTTTTTGATTTCTACTCCCCTGTTCTGGTGGCGTCCAACGCCTGGATGGAAGAACACCCCGATAAGGTCAGGGCGTTTTTGAAGGCCACCGCCAGAGGATACGAATTTGCCATTGAACATCCCCAAGAGGCGGCGGAGATTCTCCTCAAGCACGCTCCCGAACTCAGCAGGGATTTGGTGGTGGAAAGCCAGAAGTGGCTGGCATCCCAGTACAAAGCGGAGGTGTCTCGCTGGGGCGAAATGGACCCCGAACGCTGGAGCCGCTTTTACCATTGGATGTACGAGCGGAACCTGCTGGAGCGGGACCTGGGAACCGAGGGCTTTACCAACGAATTTTTGCCCGGGAATTGACGGTGGAACATGAGCATTTTTCAGTGTGAACATATCTGCAAAAGCTATCAGGGGGAGCCGGTCATCCAGGATATTTCCCTACATCTGGAACAGGGGGAGCTGGTGGGCCTGCTGGGAACCAGCGGCGTTGGAAAAACCACCCTGATGGGCATACTGGCGGGGGTGGACCGCCCCGATTCCGGAAGGGTTCTGCTGGAGGGCGAGGACATTACCGGAACGGCGGGGCGGGTGGGATACATGCTCCAAAAGGATTTGCTGCTGCCCTTTAAAACCACTTTGGACAACATAAGCCTACCCTTAGTCCTCAAGGGGATGAAAAAGTCGGAGGCCCGCAAACAGGCGGCGGCACTGATGGCCCGCTTTGGCCTTGCCGGCAGTGAGGACAAATACCCCCACCAGCTTTCCGGCGGAATGCGGCAGAGGGCGGCTTTGTTGCGGACCCACTTTCTGGGCAACCAGGTGATTTTGCTGGACGAGCCCTTTTCCGCTCTGGATGCCCTGACCAAAAGCGAACTGCACCGGTGGTTTTTGGATGTTTCCGCACAAATGGGGCTGACCACCCTCTTTATCACCCACGACATTGACGAAGCCCTCACCCTTTCCCACCGCATTTACGTCATGGCCGGGGTGCCGGGGACCATCAAAACCGAGCTTGCCGTCTCCGCCCCTTACCCCCGCCCTGCCGACTTTGCATTCAGCCCCGAATTTTTGCAGGCCAAGCGGCAACTGCTGGAGGCCATCGGCGGACAGAACTAGTTTTAAATAAAACGCTCCGGATACAGCCAGACTGTACCCGGAGTTGTTTTTTATGCTTGGTTTACAGGTCAGAATCAATGCCGATGAGGTCAAACTGCTCGAAGCTGACCACCACCCGGTAGTCCTTTTGCAGTTCCCGGTATTTGACCTGAACCGACTTTTTGCTGTGGCTGTAATACCAGCCTTCCTCCGCCTGCTCCCACTTGTCCCGGTGGAGGAACTGGGGAATTTTTTTGCCGTCCACGGTAACCCAGTAGGGGCCCTTTTCCCGATGGATGACATCCAGGTGCATGACTTCCACCGGGCTCTGGTAACTGCCCTGCTTGTGGAAGTCGATGAGAATCCGCTCGCCGGGGGTGACGGTCACCTTGTTGAGCAGATACTCCCCTTTCTGATAGTTGAGGGTCACGCCGTCGTCGTCGTAGACGCCAAACTCCGCGGGGACGTCGGGGGCAATCAGCAGCCGCAGGGTTTTGACTTTCTGCCGGCTGATGGAGGTCAGGCCGTCGGCAAAGGGAATGACGGCCCCAGAACGGATAAACAAAGGCATGCTGCCCATATCCACCGGAATGTGGAGGGTGGTGCCCCCCGCATACTTTTGCCGGGTGTAGAAGTCGTACCAGTCGCTGCCTTTGGGCAGGTAAACGGTGCGGATGGTCTGTCCCTTTTCCACCACCGTGGCCACCAGCAGGCTGCCGCCCAGCATGAAGTCCACCCCTTCGGCATAGCAGGCTTCGTCCTCCTGGAACTCGTAGAAGGTGGGGCGCATGATGGGAGTGCCTTCCACGTGGGCCTCCCACATGAGGGAGTAGAGGTAGGGGACCAGGGAGTACCGCAGCTTAATGGCATCCCGGATATAGTGGGTGCTGCCGCTGTACATCCAGGGCTCGGTGACGGTGTTGTCGTTGCTGGCGGAGTGGATGGAAAATCTCGGCTGGAAGACGCCGTGCTGCACCCAGCGGACCAGCAGCTCCTCCTCGGGGGCGGGGCCCGCAAATCCGGCAATGTCGGAGCCGCAGTTGGCGACGCCCGAAAGCCCCAGGCCCAGCAAGGTGGCGATGTTGTACTTTAAGCTGTCGTAGCTCGTGTAGTTGTCGCCGGACCACACCTGGGCGTAGCGCTGGATACCGCTGCTGCCCGAACGGCAGACCACAAAGGGACGGGCGTTTTCGTCCTGCTCCTTCACCGCCTGGTGGGACAACTTGGACATAATGGTAGACTGGACGGGCTTGAGCTGGCCGTGGGTGCCGGTCTGGCCTTCAAAACTGCAGACGGCGGTGCGGTCGTCGATACCGTCGTATTCGCAGTTGTCGTTCCAAACGGCGATGGTGCCCTTGGCGATGACCTGCTGCCGCAGCTCCTCCACCCAAACTTTTCGGGCGACGGGGTTGGTGAAGTCGAAGTAGGCGCCCACTCCCCCCCACCACTGGGCAGGCTGGGTGTTGCCGTCTTTGTCTTTGATAAAGCAGCCCAGCTTTTCGTAGTACTCATATCGAGGATGGGTTTTGAGGACGCCGGGCTTTACGTTGGGAACCACCACAACACCCCGGCGGTTCATCTCCTCAAAGAACTGTTCGGGAGAGGGGAAGCGCTTGGGGTTCCAGGTAAAGACGTTGCGCTTGTTGTTCTTATCAGAGGTAAAGCCGGAGGACAGCATAAATCCGTCCAGAGGGATGTCCTCCGCCCTTGCCTTGTCCACAAAGCTGAGGATTTCCTGGTCGCAGTTTTCCGGCAACTCCACGTAGTACATGGTGGAGCCCAAATACCCCAGGGTCTGCTTGGGCTGCATGGCGGTGGTGCCGGTGATGGAGGTGTACTGCTTGACCACGTCGCTGATTTTGGGCCCGCCGAACAGGAAGAAGTCGATGTCGCCGCCGTCGGCGGTGTAGTAGCTGTACCGGGGCCAGTAGCCGCTAATTTCCGCCCCCAGGGAGATGGCGGCTTCGTAGGTGTTGTGGTAGAAGACCCCCGCCGCCTTTTTGCTGCGGCTGTCCAGCTTGATGTACATGGGGATGTGCTTGTACAGCGGGTCTCCCTGAATAGGGTCGTATCCGATGTTGTCCTTGGGGCTAAAGCGCAGATACCGGTTGTTCTTGCTGATTTCCCCGGTCTTTTCCCCAAAGCCGTAGTAATAGTCGTCGGGGTTATAGCAGTTGTAGTGGTAGATGCGGCCCAAATGGTCCTTCTGATAGGCTTTGCCGGGCAGGTCGGAGTAGAGCAGCTCCCCTTCCTTGGTAAACAGGCGGAAGGCAAGGGGACTCTTGCGCAGCTCCAAACGCAGGATTTGGGTGGTAAACACCAGTTTGCTTTCGTCTTCGGAAAGGAGGGGGATGATGGGCTGTACCCGCACCCGCTCGTCGCCGAAGAAGTCGTCCAGGCGGTCCGGCCAAGCGGTTTTGGTGAGGATATAGGAGGCCTCGTCAAATTTCTGGTCGAAGGAAACCCGAATCCGGATGATGTCGTCGGTTAAAAACCAAAGGCGGATGGCGGCGTTGTCGGCGGCAATCTGGTAGTAACCGTTCCGGCTTTCAAAGCTATGAAACTCTTTGCAGGTTAACATAATGCGTTCCCTCTTAGTCTTTCATACCGGAGGTGACCATGCCCTGCACGAACTGCTTTTGGAACAGCAGGAAGATGATGAGCACAGGGATCACCGACACCACCGACATGGCGATGAGGCTGTTCCAGTCCACCGAATACTGGCCGCTGAAGTTGGCAAGGGCCAGCTGAACGGTGTATTTGTCCACGTCCCGGATGACCAGCAGCGGCCACATAAAGTCGTTCCAGCGCCACATGAAGGAGAAGATGGCAAGCACGCTCATGGCGGGTTTGGCGATGGGCAGCATGATGTGGAAGAAAATTCTGGTTTCGCTGGCGCCGTCCACCCGGGCGGATTCCATCAGCTCGGTGGGCACCGTAAGGAAGTATTGCCGCAGCAGGAAGACTCCCGTCGGGGTGGCAGCCGGCGGAATGATAAGGCCGGCGAAGGAGTTGTACATGCCGAAAAATTTCACCACGTGGAAGATGGGAATCATCAGCACTTCCAAAGGCAGCATCAGGGTGGAAATGAAGAAGATAAACAGAGCCTTGCTGCCTTTGAAGTCGTATTTGGCAAAGGCATAGCCCGCCATGGTGTTGATGATGACCGTCAGAATGGTGGACAACACGGCCACAACGGTGCTGTTCCAAAAGTACCGGCCAAAGTTGCCCTTTTCAAAGGCGATGCGGTAATTGTCCAGGGTAAATTTTTCGGGGAAGAAGGTGGGAGGATAGCGGAACATCTCCGACCCGCTTTTGAAGGAGGAGAGGGTAATCCAAAAGATGGGGAAAATGAAGAGCAGGGCAAGAAGAATGGTCACGACATAGGTCAGCCAGGTGGTGCGGGTTTTCATGTTCATTCGATTTCCCCTCCTTTGTTGACTTTAAACTGCAGCAGGGTAAAGACGGCCATAACCACCAGAAGAATCATGGAAAGGGCGCTGGCGTAGCCCATCTCCCGCTTGCCGTCAAAGGCCGCTTCGTAGATATACTGCACCACAAACTTGGTGGCGGTTCCAGGGCCGCCGCCGGTCAGGGCCAGCACCAGGCCGTAAGCTTTGAACAAATCGATAAAGGACAGAATCAAAACCAGGAAGGTGGTGGGCTTGAGCAGAGGCAGGGTAATTTTGAAAAATCCCTGCAGGGGGGTGGCGCCGTCCACCTCCGCCGCCTCGTAGTAGGACACGGGGATGCTTTGCAGTCCCGAGATGTAGGTCACCATATAAAATCCGGTGCGCGCCCAGATGGTGGCGAGAATCACCACAAACATGGCGGTTCTGCCTTGGGTCAGCCACCCTATCTTGCTCTTGCCGAACAAATCCAGCAGGAAGTTGATGATACCGGTGTTGTCGCCAAACATAAATTTGAAGGAGATACCTGCGATGATGTAGGACACCATGGAGGGCCAGTAGAAGATGGCGCGGAACATGCCCTTGGCCCGAATTTCCTTAATCATCAGATTGGCCAAAAACAGGGGGATTCCCATAATAAAGGGCAGGCTGATACCCACATAGATCAGAGTTTTGCCGAAGGACCTCCAGAACTTCATGTCGTTGAAAGCCCTGACATAGTTTTGCAGACCGATGAACACGGGCTCATTCATGCCCGACCAGTTGTGCAGCGAAAAATAGGCGCCGAACAGGGCGGGCACCGCAATAAACGCGGTGAATATAAAGAGGTTGGGCAAAATCAGAAAGTAGGGAAAAAGCTTCATCTCCAAAGAGGTGACGCCTCTATTCTTCTTTCGTTTCAATACGGCTACTCCCCTTTCCGTTAAAAAAATATGGGGTGATTGGTCCAACCACCCCATACTGTCACACACAGATTCTTTATTGATACAGTTCCTGAAGAACCTCTTCCATATTAGCAATATGCTGTTCCGGGGTAATATTGCCTGCAATCAGTTCGTACATTCCTTCGTTTTGAGGTGTTCTTGCCACACCAGAGAAGTTCGGGAAACCCCAGTCGAAGCTGGCAGCGTCAACGGTGTTCTCCAGCTCGTTGGAGAAGATTTCGAAGTACTCGCTGCCGAAAGGATAATCCAGCTTACCATTGTCCAGTCTCGGGCTCAGGAACAGAGATTCTATGCAGTACTTTGCATTTTCCTCCTGAGAGGTTGCAAACAGGATAAAGTCGACAGCTTCCTTCTCCACGCCGGAGCCTTTAAAGGCAGCCAACTGCTTGCCGCCGGGAGTGGAGGAACGGTTCTTCTGCTTGGGCATGTAGGTGACGCCCCACTCGAAGTCCTTGATGTTGTCGCGATAGTTGGTCATCATCCAGTTACCGCTCAGGTGTACGGCGACCTGTCCGGAGCGGAACATATTGTTGGGGTCCTCGCCGCCCAGCCAGGTGGACTTGGGAACGATTTCCTTGTCAAACAGCTCTTTGGTGAACTTCAGAGCTTCCAGGGTTTCGGGGCTGTTGAAGGCAGGGCCGTCCTGACCCATGAACTTGCCGCCGAACTGATACAGCATGGAGGACCATCTGTGGCTGGGGTTGTCGATAACCATACCGTACTGCACGCCGCCGTCGGCCATAACTTTTTCCAGAGCGGCTACGAACTCATCCCAGGTCCAGACATCGTCGGGAGAGGTGGGAACCTGAACGCCGGCTTTATCAAAGGCGGTCTTGTTGTAGATCATGCCGTTGGCAGTCACGTCGGTGGGCAGAGCGGTTACCTTATCGTTGATGATGAAGTAGTTGTAAATGGAGGGCATAAACTGAGCCAGCACGCCGTCGATGTCGTCCACATACTCGCGCAGGTCCAGAGTGGCATCGTAAACAGCGCTGAGGACGCTCTCGGTGGTTCTGGCCAGTGCGGGAGGCTCTCCGCCCACAACAGACATCATAATCTTGTTGGTGATTTCATCGTAAGGAACTTCCAGCAGGTTGACCTGTACGTTGGGTTTGATTGCCTGGTAGTCTTCGATGATGTGCTTCATGGCTTCGGTTTCGGCACCGTCTGCGAACCAAAGCATATCCAGCACAACTTTTTCACCGGTGGATTCTGCGGCGCTGGACTCGGCGGTGCCAGCCCCCGCATTATCAGCCGGAGATGCTTGTGAAGATTGGCCGCTGGAGCTGCTGCAACCTACACTAATAGCCAAAATCAAGGCCAAAACGAGCGTAAGGCTTAAAATTCTCTTCATTCTACGCTTCTCCTTCTCTATTAATGGCTCTTGGGAATCAACAACTTCCCTTGTCTGTTCCATTATATAAAAAGTATTCTTTGAAAAACTGCAAAGATTTTTCCATCTTCTATAACTTTTTTGCATTTGCTTTGGAATGGCAACTACTGCATAACACCCTAATTATTCGGCAAGGGATGCTGTTGCTGGCGGTATTGCCGCGGCGTCATGCCGGTAACTCGCTTGAACACCTGTCCGAAATAGTTGTGGTTGACAAACCCCACCTTGTTGGCGATTTTTTCGATTTTCATATCGGTGTGGAGCAGCAGCTCCTTGGCCCTCTCCAGCCGTAATTCCATCAGGTAATCGGTGAAGTTTTTGTTCATCTTCTCCTTAAACAGGCGGCTGAGGTAGGAGCCAGAAAGCTGCAGGCTTTCCGCCGCCTGGGCAAGGCCGAAGTCGGGGTCGTGGTAGTTGTTGTCAATGAGAATGCGCAGCCTGCCGATGATGTTTTCCCCGGAAGCCAGAAAGCCGCAGATTTCCAGCAGGTAAGAGAGCACCTTCTTCTGGTCGGCGAAGAAGTTCTCGTTCATGGTTTCCTGCCTTAAGTCCGGCTTTTTAATCATTCCCGCCTGGGAAGCCATATTGGTGGCCTGCCAGTACAGCTCCCGGAAGGCGTGTTTGGCAAACTCCCGGTTGCGAAGGCTTTCCAGATGGTCGCACAGCTGCTGGTAATCCTGCCGCAGCTTGCCTTCGTTGCTGTTGGAGAGCTGGTGCAGCACGTTGTGAATGGTCAAAGCGGCGTCGTGGTCGGATTCGTCCCGCTTTTGAATGGAGGTGAGCACCGCGGGGCGCTTTTCAAAATAGCTCTCCTCTATGATGCTCTGGTTTTCCTTGTAGGCTTTGTGGAGGCTTTGGGGGTCTTTGTAAACGCTGCTCACCGCCACCACGCATACCATGTCCCTGGATTGGCAGATGCCGCGGGCCACCTCCCCCACCTTTTTGACGATGCGCTGCCGGCTGGTTTCGTAGTCAATGCCCTTGGTTAAGTCGCACAGAAACAGCAGCTGATGGTCGGAGCTGCCCCGGATGAGGGAGTAGCCGGCATCGTTGAGGCCGGTAATGAAGGGCCCCTGCATCAGGGGCAAAACATTGTCCCCCAGTTCAAAGGGAACATTGTAAAACTGCACCGAAATCACCACCCCCGGTTGGATGGAGATGGAGCGCTTTCCTCCTCCCGGCTGCTCCAGCGCCTTGTCGCCGTGGCGGGCGATGTCAAAGAGCATCTGCACCGAAGGCTGAGTCAGGTGGGAAGCGGCCACCGGCTCCGCTTTCATGCTCCGCTGCTCCGCATCCAGTTCCTGCACCACCGTCCGGATGGATTGGAGCAGCTTGTCAAAGTCGATGGGCTTGATGATGTATTCCGAAACTTTGTAGGTGATGGCCTTCTGGGCGTAGTGAAAATCGCTGTAGGCCGAAAGGATGATGATTTTGGTCTTGTAGTGGTTTTTTCGGCAGTGCTCCGCCAGCTCCAGGCCGGAGCATCCGGGCATGATGATGTCCGAAATTAAAATATCGGGCTTGTATTTGTCGATGAGCTCCTTTCCCTTGAGACCATCCCCGCTGGAGGCAACCAGCCGGCAGTTTTCCGCTTCCCAGGGGATGCTTTTGGAAATGCCGCTGACAATCAGCGGCTCGTCATCCAAAATGATCACGGAATAGCTCATTGTCGTCCTCCTTCAGTGGAATAAACACGTCGATGGTGGTGCCCCATCCCAGGCTGCTGGTGACGGAAAACCGTGACTTGCCCTGATAGACCAGCCACAGCCGGTCAATGACGTTGCGCAGCCCCAATCCGAAATTGGTGGTGAGACTTTCGTCCGGGGTTTCGGCATAGCGGTTGATGCTCCGCACCGTTTCCTCGTCCATCCCCACCCCGTCGTCGATGACCGAAATGAGGATGCCGTCGGGGGTGGAGGCCAAACTCACCGTCACCTTGCCTTTTTCGCTGCTCTTTTTGATGCCGTGGAGCACCGCATTTTCCACCAGAGGCTGAATGGTCAGGCGGGGAATGATGACGTCGTCCAGCGGGATGTTCTGGGAATTGATGGTGTAGCTGAACTTGTCCTCCAGCAGGATTTTGTAGATGGCGAGAAAGTCTTCGGTGTAGGAAAGCTCCTCCCGGACGGTGATGAATTTTTCCCCTTTGGCAAGGGATTGCATGATGTTGGAGAAAGCAATAGTCACCTTGCGGATATCTTCCTTGCGGCCGAATTCCGCCAGCCAGTTGATGCACTCCAGAGTATTGTAAAGGATGTGGGGGCGGATTTGGGCCTGCATGGCCTCCAGCTGCATGTCCCGGTATTTGATTTCGTGTCGCAGCACCTGGTTGATCAAATTGTCGGTGGTGATAATCATCTGGTTAAAGGAGCTGGCCAGAATGTCCATCTCCTCGCTTTGCTGGGGAGGGATTCTCTGGCTGTAATCCCCCTGCTCCACCTTGTTCACCACCTGGACCATGTGGCTGAGGGGCTTGACGATGTGCCGGGAGTTGACCGCCTGGGTGATGTTGCCAAACAGCAGACCAAAGCAGCCCACCACAATGATAATCAGCAGCAACAGGTCGGAAAGCTGGGTGATTTCCTTGACGGATACCGCCAGCACCAGTCTCCAGTTGTTGTAGGGGCTGATGTACTGGGTCACGATGGTTCTGCCCAGCTTGGGGATTTTGACAATCTGGCTATTTTCCACTGCGGAAAAGTCCACCTCTTCCAGGATGAACTTCATGGTGGCGTCGTCGGGATAGTTGTGGACCACCAGGGAGCCGTATTCGTCCAGAACGGCGGCAAACTGCTTTTCGCTGGCCAGAATGGTGCTGAGCTGCTGGTCCAGGTAGTTGCTGTCGTAGATGGCAATAAAATACCCCAGCTCTTTTAAATTCTTATAGCTGATGATTTTCCGGGTGTAGACCAGCCGCCCGTCCAAAACAAAGCTGCGAATCTGCCCGGTGGGGTCGAACCAGCTCTCCTCCATTTCGGGGAACAGGATGTCCTTTTCCCCTTTGTTGTACCGCTTCCGCTGGTGGGCGCGCAGATTGTGGTCGGCATCGTAAAGATACCAGCCATAAATTTCGTCAAAGAAGATGGATTTGTCGGTAATGGCTTTTTTAATGGCCCGGTTGGCGGTGTCCAAGGAAATGGGGTCGGTGATTTCCATATTTAGAGCCTGGTCCAGCTCGTTGGAAATGGTGAGGTAATTGATGGTGCGTTTAAACGCCCGGGAGGTTTCGTCAAAATTTTTGCCCTTGGCCTCCACCAGGTCGTTGTTGAGCCGCTGGGAATTTCGAATTTGCAGCCAGGTGGCGCCAAAATAGACGCTGGCGCCGATGAGGGCGACCAGCATGGTGATGATTAGGGCGTTGCTGGCAATCATTTGGGTGTGAATGGAACGTATCTTTTTACTCATAGTCTATCCCTATTGAAAGTGGCGGTTGATGAATTGTAGGTACAGTTTCCAGTCTTCCCGGGTGCAGGCGTGGGGGCCCTTCCGTACATGATAGCCGGTGCACCCTTTGATGATTTGGGTTTCCACCTCCGGGAAGGGAACGCCTGCGTCCACTGCTTCCAACCCGTACAGCCGATAGATTTCTTCGGCGAGAACAAGGCTTTTGAATTCGCTTTCGGGGTCTGCCCAGCTGTCCTCCGACGAGCTGGAGACATAAAGCTTGCGGGGGGCAATCAACCCCAGCAGCATGTGCTGGTCCACCGGCAGAGCGTCCTCCCGGTCGCCGTACTCTTTGTACCGCTCCGCAAACCAGTGGGGGAACTGGGTGGTGATATCCGCCACATGCTCCCCGGTTTTGCCCCGGGTGACGGCCGCTCCGGTGCAGCCGGAGGAGGCCGAAATCACCAGGGAAACCCGCTCATCCTGGGCCGCGCACCAAAGAGCCGCCTTCCCTCCCCGGGAAAAACCTGCCATGGCAATGCGGTCCCGGTCAAACAAATCGTTGGCGAAAAGAAAATCCACGGTCCTGCTGCCTGCCCACGCCCAGGCGGATATGACGCCCCAACTGTGGGCATTTTCCCGGGGGAACAGCTCAAAAATACCTGTGTGATATCGGTCCTTATCGTCCCATGCAAGGCCGTCCACCAAAGCATAGACGGCGGCGTAACCCTGGGCCGTAATGTCCTGATAGGGCAAGTGCTCCCTGTCTCGTCGGGCATGGTCCAGCGCCGGGTTGCGGAAAAAGGGGTTGAGCATAATCACCGCCGGCAGCTTGCGGCTTTTGTCGGCTGGCGTATATAAAAGGATTTCAAAACCGGCCTGCTTCCCCCCTACGGTAACCGTCAGGGCAATCCGCTCTTTGGTGATGGCATCCTCCACCTGTTCCCGTTCCAGCACCCGATGGGTGAGGGTTGGCTGAGCAGTGGGGGAAAACCCATACACCTCCCTTTGGAACAGATGGAGTATTTCCCTTCTCCGAACCTCCTGCCAAAAGGCAAGGGTCGGCGTCTGGCCCTGTGAAAACATTCCCGGCAGCATGGTACTCCTCCTTTCCCGATATGGGCACAGCTTGAGTATATCTTTGAAAAACGGCGGATACAACCTCAGGGATTTTACATTTGTGAGTTTTTACAAGCGGTTGCATAATCAGGGCAAAATTTCCGAAATTTGTCACGAATTCCATCCAATTGCCGGGTTAAGCTATTGACGAGGTGGTAACCGATGAAAAGAACCTTAACCGTCCTCCTGGCAGTTTTTACCATGCTGCTCACCGTCAGCTGCATGGAGCGCACCAACACAGGATATGGAACCAACAACAACCCCAACGTCGAACCTACTCCCGGTACCGTAGATTCCCTGGATTATCTCGAGTAGGCAAAAGTACCCTCTCTGTCAAACAAAAACATGGAAAAATCCACTCGTCGCCAGCGGGTGGATTTTTCCATTTCAAGCAAAGGGAAAGTATCCAAACCTTCAGCCTTCCACCAGACGATAATTCAGTGGCCACAAGGCGGCCTCACCAGCATACTCTACACCAATGCGGGGTCCGGTGGCAATGGTTATCTTTTTCCTCGCGCCTTCGGTAATGACGAGGGGGGAATCGCACAAATCCCAACCGTTTTGCCGGACCGTGAGCCCAAGAGCCTTGGAAAGCTTCCCGGGACCGTCGCAAAAAGCCTTGAGCTGGGCTTTGCTGAGTTGGTGATAAGGCTTGCCGTAGCGGTTTTGGGCAAGCAGCTCCCGGTCTCCCAGCGGAATTCCCGCGCGGATGAGCACCGCACAGGGGTCTCCTTTTTCCCCGGTGACGGCGTTAAGGAGGTAGTGCATCCCGTAAATGAGGTAGATGTAGGCATGTCCGCCCAATCCATACAGGGTCTCGGTGCGTTGGGTGCGGCGGTCGCCGTAGCTGTGACAGGCGGAGTCCCCGATGCCAAGGTAGGCTTCTACCTCGGTAATCTCCACCATCAGGTCTCCCCGTTCCGTCCGGTGTACCAGAATCTTCCCCAAAAGGTCCCGAGCCACCTCCCGGGCGTCCCGGAGGTAAAATTCGCGGGGCAAAACCTTCATTTGTTTCACCTCATCCCATGCAGGGCAGTTGCTTTTCGGAACCAAAAAGGCGGGACGGCAAAACCTGCCCGTTCCCGCCTTTTTTCCAAATCATTGCCATCGTACAGCAGGGTTTTGCTTTATCCTGTCCCCATTCGAAATTGCTATGCAGGCAAAGGGGTTAACCTTGTTGTCCTTCCTTTTCCAGAGCAAGCTCCAAATAGGTTTGGTAGGTCAAGTGTCTGGGGTCCAGCCCCATCTTCTCCAGTATGGCCAGCAGCTCCTCCCCCGCTTCCTGCTGCTGGGAGTCCTGGGCGGACAGCATTTCCAGCTCCAGGAAAGGCCCCAAGCCTTCCACGGCGTCCAGGCAGGCGGTGACAACGCCGGAATAGTAATAGCGGCGGGTCTTTTTCACCGTCACCAGAGGGCTAAAGCCCAGCCGCTCCAGCAGCAGGGCAGTGGCTTGAGGGTCCTCCACGCCGGTTTCAATTTCTTCCCTGATTTTGCAGACGCTGTCCTCCCGAGGCCCTTTATAGGTCAGGTAGCAGCGGGTGATGCCCGCCAGAATGTCCCGGGAGGTACGCAGGCGCAGAATAGGCTGGCCGTTTCCCTGATAGTAAACGTCCTCGTCTTTGACCACCGCTCCCGAAACAAAGTCCAGTTCTTCGGTCAGCTGCTTGGCAAGAGCCATGGGGGAAATATCTTCCAGCTTTACCTTGACTTCGATTTCCTTCATTGCGAAACCTCCCGTCATCCTACCTCGGTGCCCGGGTAGTAGTGAGTCAGAATGTCGACGTAATCCCAACCGTCTTTGGCGTATTGATTGGCTCCCTGCTGGCTCATGCCCACGCCATGGCCGTAGCCGTAGGTGATAAACAGGAACCGATCCTTATTCCAATCGTATTCCACTTCAAAACAGGCGCTGCGCAGGCCCAACAGGTTTTCCCGCACGTAACGGCCTGTGATGCGGGCGCCGTTGGCGGCGGTGGAGCGGCCGCAGATTTTCACATTGCCCACATAGCCGCCGTCCACATGAGTGAGAATTTCAAACCACTCTTCCGGGTCCCAATCGTCGGGATCCACACCGATATGTCTTTCCAGCAGGCTGGCCACCTGGCTGCGGGACATGGCTTTGGTCACCTGGTAGCCGCTGACCTCTGTGTCCACGTCGCTGTCCACCGAAACAAGGTACGGGTAATGTCCTCCCCAAACATCTTTGGAGGATGCGGTGCTGCCGGCGCTGATGGCGTAGTAGGTGGTAAGAGCCGGTTTGCCCTTGTAGAGTACCATTTCCCCCAGCACCTCCTTCACCGCGTTGACCACCCGGGTATCCGCTTTGGAAGCCAACAGCACGGCGGGTGCGGAACCGTTTCGGTTGTAGTAGGTTATGTAGGTGTAGGTGGCCACCGCCTGGGCTTTCAGCGCCTCCACATGGAAGCTGGAGCCCATCTCATTCTGCACCGCCCGGGACACCAAATCCAGCGCGTCGCCGGTGATGCGGCTCCCGTTCACCGTAACCGTCAGCTCATCGCCGGAATATTCGATGTCGTTTTCATCGTTGGTGGATTTTTTCCTCGTGCTGCCGTCGTCCAACACGTAATTGGCGTATTTGTCCTCGATGCTCTGGGAACTCTGTTTCTTCCACTTGCTTCCGTCGTCCAGCACGTAGTTTGCGTACTTATCTTCGATGCTCTGGGCCTTTTTGCCGCTCTGCTGGCTGGCGGCGGAAGAAGAGTTTTGCTGCTGGGGCGCGCTTGCCGCCTGAGATTGGGAGGCTGCTGCCGGCTGAGCGGCTGCCGACGACTGGGAAGCCTGCTGCTGGGTTTGGGTCAAAGGTTGCGGGGTGGGCAGCGGCTCCGAAGCCTGCTGGGTTTGAAGAGCGGGAGCCTGAGAAGACTGGGACGGCTGCGACTCCTGGCTGGATTGGGAGGGTTGGGATGACTCCGGCTGGGAGGAGGGTTCCGATTCCTCCTCCGACTCCTCTTCCTCCGGCGGGGTTTCCGGCTGGGTGGTCTCCTCGCCGAGCTCTTCGCGCTCTTCAGGGAAAAGCTCCAGCAAATCTACCGGCGGCGCCGCCGTGGGGGAGGTAACCACCGACGAGCGGGCATCCAACCCGGCGGGCGGACTTCCTCCGTACAGCTGATACCAGATGTCCGGCATGAGGGGTTGGGGATTAATCTGTGCGTCCTTGCCAAAGTCGTCGGGGTTTTCCCCTTCCCGCAGCTGCCGCGCCACCACCACAAAGCGGGCGTCGGAAAATTCATAGGTGCAGGTGGAAAGGGTCAGGAGTTTGTCTCCCGGCTCTATCTCCACCCCGGTGTCGATGATGCTGCGGATTTGCAGCTGATAGGCGTAGTTGAGCAAATCCGCATCGGAGGCTGCGTCGATAAAGTTGTGGTAGTCGAAGACGTGGCCCTGGTTTTCGTAGGCGTTGGTGATGATGATGGCAAAAATAGCGTAGCTGTTGTCCTGATAGACGGTGGAAAAATCGATGATGGGATGGGCTTTAAAGTAGGCCAGAGCGGCGTCCTTGCCCACATTTTTGGCGTAAATGTTGTAGTTCATGAGCTCGCCAAAAATCTGGTTGTCCTTCATGTTGTGGCCGTAGATGACCAGATTGTCGCTGGGCTTTTTGACATCCACCCGGTAATCCAGAAAAGGAACGCCGTATTCGCTGTATTCCTGTTTGAAGTTCTTCCGCAGATAGAACTCGTTGTCGGGCCCCTGCACCACAGGGTAGGCCATCTGGGTGTCGGGAACGCTGAGGAATCCCACCACGTCCCGGTTGACGGCATAAAGGGCCCCGAACTTTTTCTGATAATCCTTGGGGAAATCTTTGGGAATTTCGTAATCCCCCATCTCCCCATAAGTATACATATCCCGAAGCTTGCTTGCCAATTCCTTGGCGGCCCAGGCGTCGTAATAATATTTTCCCACATAGCCCGCGCTGCCCAAAAAGACAAGCAAGGCAAGAATAAAGATTGCTTTCTTCACTTTAACCCCCGGCCGGTCGGCTTTTCGAATGATAAAATTGCGGCCCAACTTCCGCCAGAACCCAACTTTCGGCAACGTCCTGCCGGAAAGGCTGTCCTCCTGCCCCGGCAGATCGGTTACCGTGCGCCCGTCCAGCGCTTCTTCCAGAGGGATGGCCCCCATGTAGTGGTCGGGCAGATAGTCCACAAACAGGCGGACCATGTTCAGCGCCCGGGAAAGGGCGGCGTCCAACACCAAATCCTGCTCTTCGGGATGGCCTTCCCCCACAATCAGCTTTTTGACATAGACGCTGCTCTGGTCGCAGACCGCTATGTAGACAAGGCCCAGCGGGTTCTTGCGATCGTAGCCCTGCCCCACCGTGAGGGCAACGCCAATCTCCGCCTGGGATTTTTTGCGGGCGGCGTTGGCCATAAACACCACCGCCTGCTCGCTGCAGCCCCCGTACTTTTTCAGCAGCCGGTAAGGCACTCCCAGCTTTTCCCACTTGGTCCGGTCGGTGTCCACCGCCACGGTGTAGCGGAGAACATCGGTGCCGTTTTCGGTTTCGCTCAGCACCCGGGTGAGCATTCCCCCGCTGCCGGACTCCGCCACAGCAAGTCCCAGGTTTTTCTTTCTCAGCTTGTCCACCACCGCCGCCTGAAGGGACTCCACGTCCAGCCCGTAGGCGGCGTCTCCCAGCAGCTCCACCATCCGGCGAAGGGCCGGGGTGCAGGTGGCCGCCGCCTGCTGGTGGCTTGTACCCTTTCCGGTGACCCGCACCAGAACCTCGCTGCCCTCCTGCTCGATGGAGATTTTTGGGTTCTGGGCGCTCATCAGCTCCGCCAAAGTGCGGCGCACCATGTCTTCGGAAACTCCGTAGGTGCGCAGAGTGCGGGTGACCGTCACTTCGGGATGGGCGCCGGAAACCAGGGCGAGAATCCCCTCCCGCAGCAGAGCCAGGGCCTCCCGCTCCACATCGGGGAGCATCACAATGTGCTGGCTGACCGAGGAAATCACAATTCCCGGCACCTTGCCCGCCGGACTGGGAAAGGCCTGGGCGCCTTTTGGAATCTGCGCTAAGGCCGCGTCCCCCGGCAAAAAGGCTTCCCCGGTGCGGCGGCAGTATTCCTGAATGGCTTTGTAGTAATCGGGGTGATTTTCCAACGGAAGCCCCAACCCCTGGGCAATGGCGGTTTTGACAAGGCCTCCGCTTTCCCGGTCCAGCCCTCCCAGAGTAAGGACGATGTTGCTTCGCTCCAGAGCGGCGGCCACCGCCTTTTGCAGGTCCCCCCGGCCGGAACAGATGCTAATCTGCTCCCTGACCTTAATTCCCGCACCGGAAAGAGCCCGTGCCACGCTTCTGGCACAGGCTTTGGCTCCTTCCGGAGCCCCGGAGGGATGAGGTACAAGAATCAGTTCCGCTACCAAGGGTTAACCTCCTTGCGCGGCGCAGGGATGTTTGCACTTGCCGCCGCAGTCTTTGACGTCCGGGAGCGGGCTTTACCGGGGAGAAAGCCGCTCCTTGGTGGTTTGGGCAATGGCCCGCTGTACCAACGCTTCGTAATCCAGCTTTTGCTCTTCCTTGAGCACCTCTTCCAGCCTCGGCTTGGTTTTGGGGTGACGGGGTGTAAAGACGGTGCAGCAGTCGTCAAAGGGCTGAATGCTGGTTTCAAAGGTGTCGATTTTGCGGGAGATAGCGATGATTTCCTCTTTATCCATGCCGATGACCGGGCGGAGCACCGGCAGAGTAAGTCCCGCCTGGGTGCAGGCTAAGGATGCCATGGTCTGGCTTGCCACCTGCCCGACGCTTTCCCCGGTAATCAGGCCGCTGCATTCCTCCTGCAGGGCGATGTCCTGGGCAATGCGCATCATAAAGCGTCGCATGATGACGGTGCCGAAATCCTCCCGGCAATGTTCCTTGATGGCTTCCGAAATTTCGGTGAAGGGAACGATGTGGAGGGGGATGGTGCCGCAGTATCGGGTCATCTTCTCGCAGAGGGTTTTCACCTTGAGCAGGGCCCGCTCGCTGGTGTAGGGCGGGGAATAAAAGTGAACGGCCGAAATGGAAAGGCCGCGCTTGGCCATCATTACCCCCGCCACCGGGCTGTCGATGCCGCCGGAAAGCAGCAGCATGGCCCGGCCGGAGCTTCCCACCGGAATCCCGCCGGCGCCGGGAAGTTGTGCTCCGTGCACGTAGGCGGCAAAGTCCCGCACCTCCACCACCACCAGGACGTCGGGATTTTCCACGTCCACTTTAAGATGGGGGAACTGCCGCAGCAGCCAGCCTCCCAGCTCTCGGCAAATGTCCGGGGAGGTCATGGGGAAGGATTTGTCCGACCGCTTGGCCGCCACCTTAAAGGTGGAAGCTGCTTTCAACTCCTCCTCCAGGTATTGCGCCGCCGTTTTCTTAATGGCTTCCATATCTTTTTCCACTACGGCGGCCCGGGTTAGGGCGGCGATGCCGAACACGCGGGAAAGGCGGTCCAACGCCTCCTCCATGTCGCAGTCATCCACCGGCTGGGCGTAAATGGTGGATTGGGCCTTGGTAAAGCGAAACTCCCCCACGCCCCGCAGGGCCCGCTTGCAGTTTTTTATCATCAAGTCCTCAAAGCTGCCCCGGTTGAGGCCTTTGAGGGCAATCTCTCCGCTTTTGAGCAGAATAAGCTCCTTGGTTCCGGATTCCAGTTTCATCTAGTCGTTGCTCCTTGTAATCTGATTCATCCCCTGAACAAGGGCATCAAAAAAGGCGTCGATCTCTTCCAGCGTATTCCGCGGAGAAAAGGTGAGTCTCAGCGCGCTTTTGATGCGATTCCGGGGCAGGCCCATGGCGGTGAGGACATGGCTGTCCGCCCCCTTGGAGCAGGCGGAACCTCCGGAAACATAAATGCCCCGCTCCGCCAAAAAGTGAATCATGGTTTCGCTGCGGTAGCCCGGCACACTGATATTACAAATATTAGGTGCGCCATCCGAGGGCATATTGATGCACAGCTGCGGAATTTGTTCCGCTTTTTCCAAAAAATGAGCCCGCAGGGCGGCGTAATGGGCGCGATGCTGGCTGAGTTTTTCCTTTGCCGCGGCGGCGGCGGCCCCCATGGCGCAGGCAAGGGGCACGTTTTCGGTGCCGGGGCGCAATCCCCTTTCCTGCCCGCCCCCATAGCAGAGGGGCTGGATGCGCACTCCCTTTTTGACATAAAGGACCCCTATCCCCTTGGGGGCATGAAATTTATGGCCGCTGAAGCTGGCAAGGTCTACTCCCAGCTTTTTCAGGGAAAAATCCACCTTCCCGAAAGCCTGCACCCCGTCGGTGTGAACCAACACCTTGGGGTTGCGCTTTTTGGCCTGCCGGGCGATGGCGGCAAGGTCGCAGACGGCGCCCACTTCGCTGTTGACCAAATTGCAGGAAACCAGCAGAGTGTCGCCAGTCACCTCCCGGCACAGCTGGTCCGGGTCGATGGAGCCGTCGGGCTGGGGACCTACCAAAACCACATTGGCGTTTTGCTGTTGCGCCAGCATTTGCAGGGGGCTTCTCACCGACGAGTGCTCCACCGCCGTGGAGATAAGGGTGTTGCCCCGCCGCCTGTGGGCGGCAAACACGCCCTGAATGGCGATGTTGTTGGATTCGGTGGCGCCGGAGGTAAAGTAAACCTCCTCCGGTTGGCAGCCCAGGGCGTCCGCCATCTGCTCCCGGGCTTTTTCCAGCAAAAGCTGGGCCTCCAGCCCTTTTTTGTGCAGGGAGGAAGGATTGCCGTACATCTCCTCCATCACCTGAACGGCCACTTGAGCCACGGCCGGGTCCACCGGCGTGGTGGCCGCGTTATCCAAATAGATTTCGCGCACAAAGGCACTTCCTTTTTTCTTATTCCATATTAAAATACATGTAGAGAATATTGGTGGAGGTTCATCCGTCCCAACGGCGTTTCATCTTTGCTCAGGAAGGATAAATCCGCACCGTTGCCGGAATTTTCAGCTTGCATTATTATACCCCAGAACCCAAGGCGTTGCAAGTGACATCCCGGGCGGCGCCCATTTTCTGCCTCGGACGAGCTTGCAACTTTTTCTACCATAAAATTCATTTCCTCTTGACAATTTTTTTCAATGGTTATATTGTATCAACAACAAACTTCATATGAAGGATGAGAGAAATTATGATACGAATCGCAGTGGTAGGCTACGGCAACATTGGAAAATTCGCCGTGGAGGCGGTGGACGCTGCTCCCGATATGGAATTGGCCGGTGTGGTGCGCCGCAAGGCGGGAGGAGAAAACTTGCCCGGCATCCAAGTGGTGGAGGATATCCGCGCTTTGGGGCCGGTGGATGTGGCGCTGCTCTGTGTTCCCACCCGCAGCGTGGAGGAAACCGCCCTTCAGTACCTGGCGGCGGGCTATCACACCGTAGACAGCTTTGATATCCACACCAACATCCCTGCTCTGCGCCGCTCTCTCCACCAGGCGGCGGTGGAGGCGGGTAAGGTATCCGTTATCTCCTCCGGCTGGGACCCCGGCAGCGACAGCGTGGTGCGCGCTCTGATGCAGGCCTGCGCTCCCAGCGGCGTCACCTACACCAACTTTGGTCCCGGCATGAGCATGGGCCACACGGTGGCGGTCAAGGCCATCGAAGGGGTGGAAGGCGCTCTTTCCATGACCATTCCCGTCGGCTCCGGCATTCACCGCCGGATGGTGTACGTCCAGTTAAAACCCGGTGCCAAACTGGAGGAAGTGGCCGCTAAAATCAAGGCGGACCCCTACTTTGTCCACGACGAAACCCACGTGGTGGCGGTAGACGACATCAACGCCGTCATGGACCGGGGCCACGGAGTCCACATGGTTCGCAAAGGCACCTCCGGCAAGACCGACAATCAGCGCTTTGAGTTCAATATGTCCATCAACAATCCGGCCCTCACCGCTCAGGTAATGGTGAGCTGCGCGCGGGCGGCCATGCGGCAGAAGCCCGGCTGCTATACCATGATTGAAATCCCCGTGGTGGATTTGCTCCCCGGCGACCGGGACCAGTGGGTCGCCAGTTTGGTATAATCGGCATCCGAATCAGAAAAGAGCAGGCGAATTTTCGCCTGCTCTTTTGTTTTTATGAATTTAGGCTGGCGGCTTTAAAACCGTTGCCGATAATTTCGTTGGCCTCCATCGCCACAATGAAGGCGGTGGGGTCCAACTCAAAGACAATGCTTTTCACTTGAAACACCTGACTGCGCCGCACGGCACAGAGCAGCACTGGCCGGTCTTTCTGGGTGTAGGTACCCTTGCCCTCCAGCAGGGTGCATCCCCTGCCCATGCGGCAGTTGATGGCTTTTGCCGCTTCCTCATGCTTTTCGGTGATGATCATCAGCACCTTGCCCATGTCCATGCCGTAAAGGGCGCTGTCCAACAGCCGGGAGGAAGCAAAAATGCTGATCATGGCGTAAAGGGCGTTTTCGATGTTGTGGTAGACGGCGGCGGCCAACAGCAGTATGCAGCCGTTGAGGGCCAGCAACAGCCTTCCCACCGAAAAACTGCGAAACCGCTTTTGCAGAATCCGGGCAAGAATATCGGTGCCACCGGTGGTGGAACCCCGCATAAAAATCAGGGAAATGCCGGACCCGCTCAACACGCCGCCGTACAGGGCAGCCAAAATGGCTTCTCCCCGATAGACGGGAAGGAAGTTGCCCACCACCTCCAGCATGATGGTATAGGTCACCACGCTGCGGACGGTTCGGATGGTCTCCCCCCTGCCGAGGATATACCAGGAGGCAATCAACAAGGGGATGTTGAAGAGAAAGGACACCGCCGAGATGGGCAGCCCGGTCAGGTAGTTGATCAGCACCGAAAGGCCGGTGACTCCCCCGGGTGCAATTCCGTTGGGGGCGCTGAACATCTGGGTTCCCATCGCCAGCAGAAATCCGCCGGCAAGGTCGGCCAGGCTATCGATGACATTCTTCTGCAAGTTGCTTGTCTTTGCCGTACTCACCCATCGCCACCTCCTCCATCAGCCGAAACAGGAAATGCAGCCTGTCCAGCTTTCCCAGCAGATATAAATAGCCGAAGAGAGCTTCGATGGCGGTGGCTTTGTGGTATTCCTCTGGGGTGCAGCTGCGGGGAATCCGGGAAAGGCTGACATTCCGCCCCCGGCGCAGGATGTTCCGCTCCTCTTCGTCGCAGACTTCCATTACCGCGTCGTAGGCGGCCGCCTGAGCGCTGGCTTTCACCCGGCCCACCGCCAACAGGTGAAGCTTGCCTGCCGGCATCCCGCCGGTGCGCACCAGTTGCTCCCGCACCATCAGCTCAAACACCCCGTCCCCGATAAAGGCGAGGGATACCGGGCTCATCCCTCCTGGGTCGGGCATATTGCCCTGCTTTAAATCCATCATCTGTGTAATCCTCTCCAAATTAGCGCACGTAATCGAATTCAAAGCCCAGAATTCGCACGGTATCCCCTTCCTGAACGCCCATCTGCTCCAGCCGCTCGATGATTCCACTCTGGATCAGCACCCGCTGGAAATACTGGAGGGATTCGTAGTCGTCCATGTTGACGGTTCGCAGCACCGGCTCCAGCCAGGGGGCGTCCACTTCAAATACGTCGCCGTCCCTGACAATTTCAAAGGCCTGCGGGTCCACCTCGGGAGGCGTGTAGGGCTCCGGCTCAAACTCCAAAATGGGAGGCAGCGTCGCCAGCTTGGCCGCAATAGCTTCCACCAGTTCTCGGGTTCCCTGATTGGTGGCGGCGGAAAGCTCATAACACTCCATCCCCCGCTCCTGGATATACGCCCGGAACCGGGCAATCTGCTCGGGGGTGGCAAGGTCGCATTTGTTGGCGGCCACCATCATGGGCCGCTCGGCAAGCTGAGGATTGTAGGCTTTCAGCTCCCGGTTGATGGTTTCAAAATCCTCGATAGGGTCCCTGCCCTCGATACCGGACACATCCACGATGTGGACCAGCAGCCGGCAGCGCTCGACGTGACGCAAAAAGTCGTGGCCGAGGCCCACCCCTTCGCTGGCGCCTTCGATAAGGCCGGGGATGTCGGCCATGACAAAGCTGGTGTTTTCCTCCAGCCGGACCACGCCCAGCACGGGGGTTAAGGTGGTAAAGTGGTAGTTGGCGATTTCGGGCCTTGCCTGGCTGACCATGGAGATCAAGGTGGATTTGCCCACGTTGGGGAATCCCACCAGCCCCACGTCGGCCAGCAGTTTCAGCTCCAGGATAACCTCCAGCCGCTCGCCCAGCCGGCCGGGTTTGGCAAACCGGGGAATCTGGCGGGTGGGGGTGGCAAAGCGGGCGTTGCCCCAGCCTCCCTTGCCGCCTCGGGCCACCACCACGGGGGTGTCGCCCGAAATGTCCGCCAACAGCCTTCCGGTTTCGGCGTCTTTAATCAGCGTGCCTCTGGGGACGCGGATAATTAGGTCGGCGCCGTTTTTCCCGGTGCAGCGCTTGGGCCCGCCGTTGGCGCCGTTTTCAGCGGCGTATTTGCGCTTGTAGCGAAAGTCGGCCAGGGTGGAAAGGTTGCTGTCCGCCACAAAGAGGATGTCTCCGCCCTTGCCGCCGTCCCCGCCGTCGGGTCCTCCGGCCGCCACGTACTTTTCCCGGTGGAAGCTGACGGCTCCGTTGCCGCCGTCTCCTGCTCGAAGGGATATTTTTGCTACATCAATAAACATTGAGGTCTCCTTATTGCTTTCGAATCTGTACTCATATGGGCCTATCATTTATTCTTCTGACGCCTTGCGCCTTATGGACTCTGGTTCGGGTGAAACCATTTTTCGGAAAGCCGCTCTGAATACAGGTTCTTACGTTGCCATCAGGGAAGGCTTGTCCCTTTTTAGGCTCTTTTGGCGCTGTTGCGGCTTTCCACTACCCGGATGATGCCGTTTAAATCCTTATGAAAGACAATGTCTTCAAAGTGGTTTTCCCGCAAAATGGTTGCCACATCTTCCTCCTGCCCCATACCGATTTCCATCAGCAGGGCGCCGCCGGGGCGGAGCTGCTCCTTAAAGCGGCGGGCAATGGCGCGGAAATAGTAAAGGCCGTCCTCGCCGCCATCCAAAGCCGCCAGGGGCTCGTAGCCCACTTCCACCTGCAGGTCCCTGAACTGGTATTGGGGAATGTACGGGGGGTTGGAAACCACCATATCCAAAGGAACAGGGTGGGTGTATTCCCGCAAATCGGAAAGGTGCGGGGTAACATCTACTTTATTAAGGTGAATGTTCTGAATAAGGTAATTGTAAGCCTCAAGAGAAAACTCCTGGGCGGTCACCTGTGCGGCGGGGAAGTTGTGCTTGATGGCGATGGCCACGCATCCGGTGCCGGTGCACAAATCCAGCACCTGGGGGTTTGACACATCCATGGTTTTCAGGACGTTTAAGGCCGCGTCCACCAAGGTTTCGGTGTCCTGACGGGGAATCAGAACTCCGGGCCCCACCTTGAAGGGCAGAGAATAAAACTCCCACTCACCCAGCAGGTATTGCAAAGGGTAGCCGGCCTCCCGCCGTTTGAGCAGCGCTTCCAACTTTTCTTTTTGCTCGGGGGTGGCGGGTCGGGTGTCGGCGTCAATGGGTTTGACTCCGGTGACGTGGGTAAAGAGCTCCCCGGCCTCAAAGGAGGTGGGAGCTGTGGCAAGCGTTTCTTCATACAATTCTTTTAAGGTTTCTGCTACCATTGGTCGGCTCCTTTTTCTACTGGAATCACAGGCAACATTGAGGCAATTGCCACCTCAATCTGGCTGTCGTTGGGCTCGTTGGTGGTCAGCCGCTGCAACCAAAGCCCGGGGGCGGATACCACTCGGGTCAACAAATTGTCGTGGCGGCCGGCATATTTGATGATTTCGTAGGAAATACCCACCACAACGGGCAGCAAAGCGATTTTCAGCACCACCCGCAGCAGGACGCTCTCCCAGGAAACCACGGAAAACACCAAAATGGAAATGACCAGCACAATCAGCAAAAAGCTGGTGCCGCACCGAGGATGGAATCGGGAATGGACCCGGACATTTTCCACCGTCAGTTCCTGCCCCGCTTCGTAGCAGGCGATGGTCTTGTGCTCCGCTCCGTGATATTCAAAGACCCGGCGTATATCCGGCAGGCGGGACACCAGCGCCAGATAAGCGAGAAAGACGCTGATTTTGCACAGCCCCTCCAGCAGAGACTTGCCCATGGGGGAAATCTCTACTAGTTTACCCAAAAGGCTCACCAATAAAGCGGGAAGCGCCGCAAAAAGCAAAAGGGCAAGGCCGACGCCCATCACCAAGGCAAAGGCGGACACCACCGTGGTGAGATTCTTGCCCAACTTCTTTGCCAACCATTGCTCGAACTTGGAGGGCTGTTCCTCCTCCAACCCCGCTTTGGAGGCGGAGCGCATCAAACACTTGTAGCCAAAGAGCAAAGAATCCACCAGGTTAAATACTCCCCGTATAAAAGGAGTTTTCTTATACCACTTTTTGGCGGAACCGGTCTCCCAGGTTTCCACTTCAATTTCGCCGTTGGGCAGGCGCACCGCCATGGCGGAAAGGGCGGGGCCCCGCATCATCACGCCCTCAATCAGGGCTTGCCCTCCAATGGAGGTTTTAAAGTTTTTCTGATTCAAAGCTGGCTCCAATCCTTGCTTGCAGCAATATACGTGATAAATGTTTTTACTTTGGTTTCGGTCAAATCCTTCTTGATATTATATGAATTTCATCCAAAGGGTGCTAATTTCTATTAAGAAGTCCCCTCGGCGGCATCGTTGATTTCCGCCAGCTCGTCCTGCTTTTTCATGATGGGCAGGGTGATGGTGACGGTGGTTCCCTTGCCGTACTGGGACTGGATATCCAACGTGCCGTTGTGGCGGGTGACAATTTCGTCGGCCACCGCCAGCCCGATGCCGGAACCTCGACGGGTGGAGTTGGCCTTGTAGAACTTGGTTTTGACTTTGCCCAAGTCGTCCGCCTTGATGCCGATGCCGGTGTCGGATACGGTGATGACCAGCTTGTTCTGAACAATTTCGGCTTTGACGGTGACGGTACCTCCAGGGTCGGAGTATTTGATGGCGTTGTCGATGACGTTGACAAAGACCTGCCGGATTTTATTCTTATCTCCCCGAATGGGGGCGTAGATGTCCCCTTCCTCATAAATGAGGTCGATGCCGTCCCGTTTGGCCCGCTCGGTGTACATCATCACCGCTTCGGAAAGTTCGGCCACCGGGTCCATCCGGCTCATAATCAGCTTCAGACGCCCGCTCTGCATGCGGGAAAAGTCCAGCAGCTCCTCCACCATGGAGCTTAATCGCTCGGTTTCGCTGAGGATGACCTTCATTCCCTTTTGCAGGGTTTCCTTGTCCTCCCCACCGTCGGAGAGGATGGTCTCGCCCCACCCCTGAATGGCGGTGAGGGGGGTACGCAGCTCGTGGGATACGGAGGAGATGAAGTCGTTTTTCATGGTTTCGGCGGCGCCCAGCTCCTCCGCCATGTAGTTGATGATGTCGCACAGCTCGCCGATTTCGTCGTCGTTTTTCTTTGTCAGGCGGGCGCGGAAGTCCCCCTGGGCGATGCGCCGGGCGGTTTCCCCCACCTCGCCCACCGGGTTGACGATGGAGTTGATAAAGTAGGAGCTGGAAAAAAGAACCAGCAGCAGAATCACGCAGCCCAGCACCACCAGGCCGCTGATAATCCAGGCAATCTGGCGGTCCACATAGGCAAGGGACACCAGAAAGCGCACCGCCGAAATATTGCTGCCCGGAAGGGAAAGCACCGTGGTGACGGCCATCACCCGCTCCTCTCCCATCTGGCCGACATAATAGCCCGAACGGTCGGGGGAAACAAGGGCTTCCCGGAAGTCGTCCAGGGCGGTTTTGTCGTCGGGCTCAAAGCCGCTGGAGGTGTAGAGAATTTTCCCGTCCTCCGACAGTACCATCATTTCCATTTTGTCCTTGGCGGGAAAGGAGATGACGTAATCCCGCACCTGGGTTTGGAAGTCCTGGGTTTTGTCTTCGGCGTAACGGGTAAAGACAATGTTGGCTGAATCCGCCCGGGAAAGAAGGGTCTGGCGCACCGAGTTGTAGTAGAAGTTGGCAATGCCGATGGCTGCCGCAATTTCAATCACCAGAATGATGACGACAATGACGCCGAAGCTGTTGAACAGCCAGCGCCGGGTAATTCGCTTGATGGCCATATCGTCATCTCCCTTCGGGATGGAATGAAAGCAGCAGTTACGCCGGGCAGGCTGGTTGCCCGGCGCACAGTTGGAACGTCAAAGGGTCGGCTGTGGCTGGGTTAATCCACCCATTTGTATCCATAGCCCCAGATGGTGAGAATGTGCTTGGGTTTGGAAGGGTCGTCCTCAATTTTCATCCGCAGGCGGCGGATGTTGACGTCCACGATTTTGACGTCGCCGTAGTAGTCCTCTCCCCACACATGGGATAAAATTTCGCTGCGCTCCATGGCCACGTTGGGATGGGACATAAAGAATTCCATAATCTGAAATTCCATCTGGGTCAAATCCACTGGCTTGCCCTTTTTGGTGAGGGAGCGGCTCTTGATGTTGAGGACAAAATCGCCGGAGACAATCTGGCTGGCCGGCTCGTTGGCGGAGCGCGCCATGGAAACCCGGCGGTAAACCGCGTCCACCCGGGCCAGCAGCTCGGTGGGGGAAAAGGGTTTGGTCACGTAGTCGTCGGCTCCCAGCATCAAGCCGGAAACCTTGTCCATTTCCTGGGTCTTGGCCGAAAGCATGATGATTCCCACCGAATTGGAGGCGGCCCGAATCTGCTTGCAGACCTCAAAGCCGTCGATTCCCGGCATCATCACGTCCAAAAGGACAACGTCGAAGTCTCCGTCGTTTTTCTTAAAAACCTCCAGAGCTTTTTCCCCGTTGTCCACGTCGGTTACCACATATCCGGCCCGGCGCAGGTTGATGACCACAAAATCGCGAATGACATCTTCGTCTTCTGCTATCAGAATCTTTTTCATCGTTCCGTCCTCCTCGTCTGAGTGTGTTGCGCAACCTGCTTGGAAGGAAAGCCAGCGGCTCTTACCGTTCCGGGCAAAACAGGCGCGTGGGATGCCGGGCGGAAATGGCTGCCAAATGTTTTTTCTACAACAGCATGAACAGCTGGGTTTCCAGCTCCCGCTCGGTGATGGCAAGGGGTTCTTCCGTGGTGGCGGGAATGTAGGCCTTGTACTGGAACATCCCCCGCTGCACCAAATCAATATAGTTTTTGGTAAACTGGTCCTGATAGTCCCGGATGGAATACACCCCAATCCGCAACAGCTCGGTGGTGGCGAAATCCGTCACCGGGTCCACCTTGTAAAAGCGCCACTCGTTGCTTTCCGGCCGGCGCCGGATGGTGACGTTCCCCAGCCAACGCTCCGGGAAAAACACCAGGTACCCAGCCTCCTCGTTGACGGCGGCGGAGTAAACCCGCTGGAAGGAGTAGCCGGGCTGTTCGGCGGAGGTGGAAAGCCGAAGGTAGTTGGTCAGAGGAGGCGGCTCCAGTTCGTCTTCCGAAAGGTAGCCCGGCAATTCGGAATGGGTGGGAATTTCCACAAGGCCATCCTCCTGCAAATCCACGCTCAACACTTCCTGTTCCCGGAAGGTTTCGCTGTAAAGCTCAAAATTCAGTTCTCCCACCAGAGATTGCAGCCCGTTGCGGGTAACGGCCACCACCTCGGTGGCGGTGAAAGCATCGGCGCGCAGCTGGTCGATGTAGACGGCGTAGCCGTTGTCCAGCTTGCCGCGGCACATCTGGAGCACTGCCACCATATCCGGCGAAAGGGCCAGTTCGCCCAGGGTGGATAGGCGGCCGTCCACCGTTCGGCCCAACAGGGTGAGCTGATAGTAGTTGGAGCTGTCTTGCCGAATCAGCAGGATTTCGTTGAGCCCATCGCCAAAATAGTCGTCCACATCCAGGCTTTCATAAGCCATTTGGGCTTCACGAGACCAGTTCCCGTCCTGATAGGTGTACACTCCCAAGGTATAGGTGCCCTTGCGGGAATTGTGCCACCCAATCAGCAGCGAGCAGCTTTCCCGGTCCAGCAGGTGGGAAAATTGGACAAAATCCACCTGGTCTCCGTTTCCGGTGATGTCCCGAACCTGTTGAAAATAGCCGTCCTTGGTTTCCCGCAGCACCTTGGCCCGGACCATTTCGTCCCCCGTGCGGTTGCTGTAAAACACAATGGCTTCCTGCAGGCCATCGTTGTCCATATCAAAGAACACAAAGGGCGAGCGGTATTCGCCCCGCTGAGGATACTGATATAAAATGCTGCTGGGGCTTACCGTTGCCTGCAAGGCTTCCTCCACCATGGTCTGCCTCTGATTCAGACGGGGAGGCACCAGCAGATCCTCGGCATTCATGGAAATGGAGGCGCATCCTCCCAGCAGAAAAAGACATAGCGTCAGTGCCAATAGTTTGTTCGCCATGTCCGCCCTCCTATACTACTCCATCGGCTTCCGCCGTGCCGCTGATGCGCGGGATAACCTATCCTGTTATTCTACTTTATCTGATGCAAAAAGTCAATAAAACCGCTGTATCAAGCGGACTTTTGTCACTTTGCCTCCCGCTTTTCCCCAATCAAATCCCGCAGCACTTCTCCCGCTGCAATCAGCCCCGCCACCGGCGGCACAAAGGAGACGCTGCCCGGCACGCTGCGTTTGCCCTGCCGGGGCGCTTCGGTAAGGCAGGCGTCGGGGTGAACCGGGCGGGGCTCCTCGTCGGACCACACCACCTTGAGGGACGCAACACCCCGTTTGCGCAGCTCCCGGCGCATCACCTTGCAGAGGGGGCAGACCCGGGTTTCGTACAGGTCGCTGACCCGAAAGCGGGTGGGGTCCAGTTTGTTGCCCGCTCCCATGCAGCTGATGAGGGGGATGTTGCGCCTTGCGCACTCCTCCACCAGCGCCAGTTTGGCGGACACCGTGTCCACGGCGTCGATGACGTAGTCGGGAGCCGGCTCCAGCAATTCCGAGACGTTTTCCGGCAGGACAAACATCTCTTTAACCTCCACTTTAACCTGAGGCGCCACCAGGGCAATCCGCTCCGCCATGGCCTGGGTTTTGGACTGTCCCACCGTTTGGGTGGTGGCCAACAGCTGCCGGTTGAGGTTGGAAATCGCCACTCGGTCGCTATCCACCAGCAACAGGGCGCCCACTCCGCAGCGGGCCAAAGCCTCGGCGGCATGGGAGCCGACGCCCCCCAATCCAATCACCGCCACCCGGGACTGGGCAAGGCGGGCCAAATTCGCTCTTCCCAGCAAAAGTTCCACCCGGGACAGTGCGTGTTCCATTCCATCACCTACTTACAAATATCATTGGCAGTTTTGTCCAATTGCAAAGATTACTATACCACAAAACCGCCAAAAGAAAAACCGCAAAAACCGCCTCCCGGAAGGTTGGCGGTTTTAATCAAATCATTGGTTATTCTGCAAAAATGCCAAAAAGGCATCCACTTGTTTTTGCAGAAAAGTGGCGCTGTCGGAAAGCTTCAGCTTTTTCCGGTCGTCCAACTGCTTCCAGACATCGGGTATGGTGAGGCGTGGAAAGTTCATCACCTTCATATTTAAAAAGCTGATGAGGGTGACTAGATGGTCCTGGGCAAGCCCCGTTCCCGACATGCCAAGGGACGCGCCGCTGATGGCGGCGGGCTTTCCGTCCAGAACCTGTCCCCCGCCCGGTTCGGCAGGCCTTGAGAGCCAGTCGATGAGGTTTTTCAGCACCCCGGGGAAAAAGTGGTTGTATTCCGGGGTGAAAAACCAAATGCCGTCGGCGGACGCCACAACCTGCCGCACCCGCCGTACCGGCTCCGGCGGCGGGAACTCCATATCCTCGTTCATCATGGGGACGTCGGCGTATTCCAGCAGCTCAAAGTCCGCCCGGTCCCCCACCGCTTCCCTGGCCAGAAGCGCCAGTTGGCGGTTGAAGGAATCTTTCCGCAGCGAGCCCACAATGGCTACAATTTTCGGCTTCTTCATCCGTTTTCCCCCTTATTTGTCACTGTTTTCAGTATTACAAAAAGTTTGGCATTCATTCCAAAAGGGGTAAGACTTTTTGCGTCCGATGGAACTGCCGGTCTAGTTCTCTGCTTTCTGCATCCTGCCCAGCATGGCGGCGCCAATCATCCCCGCGTCGTTGCCGAGGGTGCAGATTTGCAGCCGGGTGGTGGGCCGCTGGGAGCCGCCGTAAAGCTCCCGGTTGACCTTTTCGGTCAGCGGCTTAAGAAGGGTATCCCCTTCCTTGGAAATGCCGCCGCCAATGCAAATCATTTCCGGCTGCAGGGCGTTGATGATGTTGGCAATGCCACAGGCTAGATAGTCCAAAAACAAATCCACCACCCGCTTGCCGACTTCATCCCCCGCCCGCATGGCGTCGAAGGCCGTCCGGCCGCTGACTTTGCCCTGCTTTGCCGCGATAGAGTGCATGAGGCTCTCGGGGCTGCGCTCCATTTCCTCTTGAGTCAAGCGAATCAACCCGGTGGCGGAAGCATAGGCTTCAAAGCAGCCCTTCCTGCCGCAGTTGCAGGGCCTTCCCCCCTGCACTATCACCATGTGGCCGAATTCGCCGCCGCCGTAGTAATGGCCCGATTCAATGCGGTGGTTGAGGATAATCCCCGAGCCGATTCCGGTGCCGATGGTGAGCACCACCGCACTGGCGGCTCCTTTGGCGCTGCCCACCAGGTACTCCCCCGCCGCCGCCACATTGGCGTCGTTGTGAACGTAAACCGGAATTTCCCGGGGTAAAAGGCGGGTCAGCTCCTCCCGCAGGGGAAAATCCCACCAGCCCAAATTGACGGCGTGGATGACAATCCCCTCGTCTGGATTGACGGTGCCGGGAGCCCCGGCTCCCAAATCCTCCACCTGTTCCCAGCCTATCTTTTTCTGCTCCAAAAGCTGCGCGGCAGTTTTTACAATATCCTCACAAATGGCCTGCGCAGGCCGGGGAAGGTTGGTGGGAACCGAAAGGGAACCAAGCAGCTTTCCCTCGTCGTCCACCAGTCCCACTTTGATGCCTGTGCCGCCTAAATCCACGCCAAGATGTACCAAGCTGTTCCCTCCAACATTTGCGTTTATTCCTTTGGTATTGCTCCTGGCTCCATCATACCATAAACCACAAAATTCTCCAACGGCTTTGGAAAGTTCTGCCTAAAAAACTATGATGGGATGGGCGGTTTGGGCGGGAGCCACGCTCAACAGGAAATCGATTCCCTCCCGGGCACCTGATTCCTCCAACGCCTCTTTGGCGGTGAGGTAGGCAAGGTCGGGCAGGTTGTTGTTTTGGCTCAGGTGGCCCAGCACAAACCGGGTGGTGCCCCGCTGGACCAGGTAGGTGGCCAAAAGGGCCCCCGCTTCGTTGGAAAGATGGCCCTTCTCCCCTTCCACCCGACGCTTGAGGGGCCAGGGGTAACTTCCGGCCCGCAGCATGGCCGGGTCGTAGTTGGATTCCAGCAGAACCAGGTCGCAGCCCGTCAATGCGGTGCGGATGGCGTCGTTGACATGGCCTAAATCGGTGGCAATGCCCACCGTCCTGCCGTCCGGCATGGAAAAGCGAAGCCCCACCGGGTCCACGGCGTCGTGGGGCGTTGGAAAGGAGCGGATGCCGATGCCCCCCAACTCCTGCTCGCCGGCAAGTTCGATTAAAACGGCCTCCGGCGGCACCGCGCCCATGGCCTCCAGGGCGGACAAGGTACCGGCGGAGGCGTAAACGGGCAATTTCAGTTTTCGAGTCAGGGAGCACAGCCCTTTGATGTGGTCGGTGTGCTCGTGGGTAATGACAATCCCCTGCAGTTCCTCCAGCCTGACATCCAAACTGTCCAGGGCGTTTTTCAGGGTTCGGGGCCCGATGCCGGCGTCCACCAGCAGCGAAGCTCCGCCCCCCGATATGTAATAGCAGTTCCCCTTGCTGGAACTGCACAGGGTACAAAAGCGAGACATATTTCCTCCCAAGGCAGAATGTGGGGCAAACGGTTTGGCTCAGCGCTCACCGCCGCAGAATCCGGGGCCGGAACCACCAGATATACAGGGTGTAATACCGGGTCAGGGCCACGTCGTAGAGGAAAAAAATCGCATTGCCAAAGGCCAAAAGAATGGCAGCCGTATACCGGCCGAAATCCTCCAGCCCCTCCAGGATTTCCTGCATCCCCAGCACATAAAAGACAAAGGCAAATCCCCCCACCACCGAGATGTTGAACACCAGAAACTTCATCAGGTATTCCAGCACCCGGTTGGGCAAACACTCCAGCGGTTGCTTGAGGATGGGGTAATAGCCAAAAAAGACCAGAAACATCATGGCGGCTTCCTTGTCCGCCGCCACAAAAATCGAAAGGATTCCCACGCTGACGTAAACCATGACCGCCGCTTTTTTCCCCAGCTCCACCACCACGGGAATCAGCATGGCGCCCGCCAGCATGGGAATGGCGTAGGTGCCGAAGGGAATCAGCCCTGTCATAAACATCAGGGAAACGCAAAGGGCGGAAAACATCCCGCCCAACGCAACTTGTGTGCTTTTTCTGCTCATATCCCAAATACCACTATGATCTAGCAGCAGCGAATCAGGTCGCCGCCCATGCACTCGCAGCAGCAGTCGGCACAGTACAGGGTGGTGCAGACATCGCAGATGGAGCAGCTGTCCACCGAGCCCATGTGATAGACGTTATGAGGCCGCCCGTTGGCCCTCTGCCACTGAAGCTGCCCCAGCGCCGCCTGATACTCCCGGTTGTTGGGGTTCATCTCCACCGCCCGGGAAAAGTTTTCATAGGCCTGCTCCATCCACCCCCGGCTGTACTGGATGCTGCCCTTGAGGAAGTGCCATTCCGCATCTCGCATGTGGTGGGGCACTCCGTCCAGCAGCTCCTCCGCCTCGGTGATGCGGCCGGCGTTGATGAGTCTGCGGATGTCCCAAAACTGGGACTGCTGCTGGCCGCCGTAACCGTTCTGATAGGAGGTGTTCTGACCCCTTCGGCGCATCGCCATGATGGCGTCGTAGGCCTCGTTGATTTCCTTCATCTTTTCGGCGGCAAGGTCACTTAAAGGATTGCCCACATAAGAGTCGGGATGATACTTCCGGGCCAGCTCCCGATAAGCGGCTTTGATTTCTTCGTCGCTTGCGTTGGGTGAAACCCCCAACACTCTATAGGGATCGCTCATGCTGCCCTCTCTCCTTCAGGGCCCGTTCCACTGTGCCCCGTCTGATTCGAGATGCGAGTGCCTTTCGCCATCCCGTCATGATTCCTTAGCATTTCCCTGCAATGCACCCAAACACCTTCAATCTATGGTTATTGAAAATTAATTTTCGCTGGAACACTCAGCGAACGTCGGTATCCTGATTTTGAGGTTCCCGGCTCTGGCGGCAATGGGACGATTCTTCCTGCATATGAGCTGCGGGACAGCCGGTACATCCATCGGGAAGCTCGTATTCCGCCGTTATTTTGCCCGGGGAACGGCGCAGCAGAATTTCGTCCGCCCCTGCTCGCAGCCCCTGATAAAATACATTGTCCAATATGGAGGAAAACAACCCGGTATCCAGCAATTGGTAGGCTTTTGCCGCTTCCCCCGCCGTCAGGTAAAGGACATCTTTCCCGTAGCGGTATACTTCCGCCAACTGCTCCTGCCCCGCGTCCTGGTCCAGACGATACCGCAGGGCAAAGGGATTGTAGGACCCCGTTTTGATATCGCCGGAAAGGTCGTCCAACGCGTCGCAGAGGTAGACATACCGACCCAACAGGTAGCCCATCCGCTCCAGCACCCTCTGCTGCCGGGGTTCGGGGGAAAGCCGGGTAAAAATCCCCGCCATCGCCTTGGCGGTAGGCTCGCAGGCGGCGTCGATGCTGTCGCACCGCTCCCGCTCCAGATTATGCTGTTCTACCATGGTTTGAGCAATCAGCGCTTCGCAGTCCGGCCGGCGCGCCGCCGCCTTTTGATGGGCCGAGGCCGCCGCGGGCTTGAGCATTCCCCAGCCAATTCGCTTCAGACCCTTGCTATCCGTCATATTATCCAGCAGTTTGTAGTATAACAGTAACAAGGCGGTGTCCGCCGAGAAGGCCAGGCATTCTCCCGGCCGGCACATCAACCGCTTCCGGTAAGGATTGACAAAGCACCACCTGCGCTCAAACACCGGCCTTGCGTCCGGGGTCACCGCATAGTGGAGCATGGCCAAAAAGACGAAATCGTAACTCAGAGTCAGTCGCGCCGCAGGCCCAAAGGCTTCGCCCAACTGCCCGCAAAGGCCGCAATACACCGCTTTGTAAGTTTCCAGTTCCCGCACCCGCAGGTCGGGTTTAAAGGGCTTTACATAACCAAACAACGTCGTTTTCCTTTCCGCATCGGCCATTGCCTTGTCCAGCCCATTGTAACAGCTTATATTGTACTATAAACTGTCCGTTACTTCTTTAATAAAATGTAAATACTTCCGGAAAGGAGGCCTTCGCTTGCAGTTCTGGCTGCTGTTTTTCCTGGCTCTGGGCCTTGCCTCCGACGCCGCCACCGTGTCGATGGTCAACGGGATTTGCCATCCCCGCCGTCCGGTTCAGCTGGGACTGGTTTGCGGTTTGGCCTTCGGATTCTTTCAAGCCTTCATGCCCCTGATTGGATATTTTGTGGGGATTTCCTTTTTCTACCTCATCAGCGGCATAGACCACTGGATTGCCTTTCTCCTGCTGGGAGCCATCGGCATGAGGATGACCCTGGAATCCTTAAAAGGGGGAAAGGAACCTTTGCCTCCCCGACGACTGTCCCTGCGGATTTTGCTGCTGCAAGCCTTTGCCACCAGTGTGGACGCTTTGGCGGTGGGCATCGGATTGGGGGTTATCGCCGTCAACATCGTGCAGGCTGTCTTTCTCATCGGAGCGGTGACCTTTGTCTGCTGCTTTGTGGGGGTGCAGCTGGGACGTTGGGTGGGCATCCGCTTTCGCCGGAAAGCGCAACTGCTGGGAGGGGTTTTACTGGTGTACATTGGGCTCCACATTCTGATGGAGCATTTGAATGCCGCCCACTTCTAGCCATTTATTCGGTTGCTTTTTTGGCGTAAATGGTGTATAAAAAAGATTACAGACTTTCATCCCGCAGAAAGGACCACGCCATGAAAAAGCTTGCCCCAACCGCCATTCTTGTATATCTCTCCTTTCCGCTCCACGCCTTTGCCCAAACCGAAGGCGGCGGTGCCTCCATGGCTTTTTCTGATCGTTTGGCCGTAGCCGGTCGGTTTTTCGGCGGCTTTTTGCTGGTAATGGGGATTATCTTTATTCTCCTGCTTTCCACTCCCCGCCTTGCCGCGTGGGTGGACAAGCAGCGGGAAAAGCGGAATAAACACGACAATTAAACCCAAATTTCATATTTATTTTACAAAAGACAAGCTTGTTGCACAATCCGGCCGTTGCGTGGCCGGATTTTTTTGTTGTTAAGCCGAAAAGGACTTGCAATTTAAGTACGGTACCGTTATAATTGGCATAAGTGGTGAATTGTGGTGAGATGTGGTTAGACTACCCTAAAATAGAGCGGAGGTGGGGGTGGCATGGCTCTATATAATCATTACCAGCACAGCCTGGATGCAAAGGGCCGGGTCAATTTTCCTGCCAAACTCCGCGAAAGTTTAGGGGATCGCTTCATCATCACCCGCGGCTTGGACAGCGACCGCTGCCTGTTTGCGTATTCCGAGGAAAACTGGGAAGCCTTAGCAGAGAAGATTAAAACCCTGCCCAATGCCGACGCCCGACGGGTTCAGCGCTTTTTGTTTGCCCACGCCGTCGACGTGGAACCGGACAAGCAGGGGCGGATTCTCATCCCCCAGCATCTGAGGGAGTACGCAGGGCTGCAAAAGGACGTCATGATCAGCGGCATTGGCGATCACGCCGAAATTTGGGACAAGGACCTGTGGGAAAAGGTCAACAGCGCCTACACCCCCGACGTCATTGCGGACATTATCGACAGCATCAGCCTGTAGCGCCACCACCCATTTCGGCAGGAGGGATGTCAAGTGGAGTTTTCTCATATCCCAGTTCTGCTGGAAGAATGCATCGAAGCTCTGGCCATCCGGCCGGATGGCATCTATCTGGACGGCACCGCCGGCGGAGGAGGGCATTCCTTCGAGATTGCAAAGCGTCTGACCACCGGCAGGTTGATTGCCGTCGATAAGGACAAGCAGGCGATAGCCGCCGCAGGGCGCCGCTTAGCCCCTTTCCCTCTGGCCCAGGTGGTGCAGGGGGACTTTGCGGATATTCCCCGCATTCTTAAGGAGCTTTCCATTCCCGGCGCCGACGGGGTTTTGCTGGATTTGGGGGTATCCTCCCACCAGCTGGACACCCCGGAGCGGGGGTTTTCCTACAGCGTGGATGCCCCTTTGGACATGCGGATGTCCGGGGAAGGGCCCACCGCGGCGGACCTGCTCAACACCGCCACTGAGGAGGAGCTTTCCGACATCTTCTTCCGATACGGAGAAGAAAAGTTTTCCCGCCGCATTGCCAGAAACATTGTGGAGGCCCGGCAGATAAAACCCCTGGAAACCACCGGAGAGCTGGTGGACCTCATTTACGCCTCCATTCCCGCCGCCGCCCGCAGAGAGGGCGGGCACCCCGCCAAGCGGGTGTTTCAGGCGGTGCGCATCGCCGTCAACGGCGAGTTGGACAGTCTGGAAAAAGCCTTAAACGGCATTTTTGACATACTGAACCCCGGGGGCCGGTTTGCCGTCATCACTTTTCACTCCCTGGAAGACCGAATGGTCAAACAGGCCTTTGCCTCCTTCACCAAAGGATGCACCTGCCCCCCCGATTTCCCGGTCTGCGTCTGCGGCCACACCCCCAGAGGCAGGCTGGTGACCAAAAAGCCGGTGTTGCCCGGCAAGGAAGAGTTGGCAAGAAACCCCCGCAGCAAAAGTGCTAAGCTGCGTACAATCGAGAAGCTGTAGAGGAGCATCCGTCATGGCCGGTCTTGCATATGATTATTCCCTGTTTGAAAGCTCGCCCTCCAAAGAACAGCCCAGACAGCAAAAGCCTCAGCTTAAGATGGTACGTTCTCAGCCGAGGGCCTTTGCGGGAGCCTTTTCCCCCAAGGTGGTCTGCACCTTTGTGGTGGTGGTTGCTCTGGTCACTTTGATTGTTTACTGCCAGGTTTGCCTCAATGAAATTACCGGGCAAATCAGCAAGCTCAAAGAGGAAATCGAGATTTTGGAAAGCGACAGTTTGCGCTACGCAAGCCTTCTGGAATCCACTGTTTCCCTTCGGGCGGTGGCGGAACAGGCCGAAGAAATGGGCATGAGCAAACTGGACCAGTATCAAACCTCCTATGTTTACCTTTACGAAGAGGACCAAATTACGTTGCCGGAAAATCAAAAACCTCAGAAGGCGGACGACAACGTTTTTGCAGTCATCGGCTCCCTGCTTGGAAGCGCCAAGGAATATTTTGGCGGGAAGTGAAATAATCTGTAGTATGCAGGCTGCCGCACAACTTAATACGCCCGGTCGCGGCAAGCGCGGCCGCTTCGGGTGAGAGTTAAGACGTTCGGCATCTTAGCTCTTCCTTTTGTTTTTTCCGAAAAGTGATGATAGCTTGAGTTTTCCACTTTTTCCACATAGTTTTCCACAAGTTTTTAGATTCCTGTGTTTAAATGTTAGATTTGCTGGATAAGTTTTCCACAAAGGGGGCAGGAACCGCATGAAAAAGACTTCCTCCAGCAAAATGAGAAACCGAATGCGGATTATCCTCCTCTGCTTTTTGGTGTTTGGATTTGGAGTCATCTTTGTTCAATTGTTTTCCCTCCAAATTGTCCACGGGGAGGAGCTGCAGCAAAAGGCTCTCAGCCAGCAGACGCGGGCCAACACTTTGGGGGCAAAGCGGGGCGTCATTTACGACCGCAACGGCAATCCCCTAGCCGAAAGCGCCACCGTTTGGAACATCTGCATCTCCCCCGCCGAGCTTAAGGAAGAAACCCTGGACACCGTATCCACCAATTTGGCGGAAATACTGCAAATCGACAAGCAGAGCATTCTGGATGCCGCCGCGAAAAAACAGCATTACTACTGGGTTATCAAGCGCCGGGTGGACCGTTCGGTTGCCGACAAAGTGTTGGAATACGTCACCGACAACGGCATTTCCGGCGTGTTTTTGGAGCAGGACACCAAGCGCTTTTACCGCTATGGCTCTTTGGCCTCCACCGTTTTGGGCTTTACCAACTACGACGGCGAGGGTGCCTACGGCCTGGAAGCTTACTACAACAAAACCCTTTCGGGAACGGCAGGCATGGTGGTTTCCACCAAAAACGCCAAGGGCGCCGACATGCCCTTCAAGTATTCCCAGCTCTACGAAGCCAAGGACGGCAACTCCATTGTCCTGACCATTGACGAAACCATCCAGCACTATCTGGAGCGAAATCTGGAAACGGCGGTCATCGAGCACGGAGTCCGTCAAAGGGCGGCGGGCATTGTGCTCAACGTCAAAACCGGGGAAGTTCTGGCCATGTCCACCAAACCGGATTTTGACCCCAACGACCCCTTTACCTTAGCCGACCCCAAAGCTCAGGCTCAGTTGGACACTGTGCCGGAGGGCAGCGAGGAATTCAAAACCCTGCGCCAGAAGCTGCAGTATCAGCAGTGGCGCAACAAAGCCATTTCCGACCCCTACGAGCCGGGTTCGGTGTTTAAAATCATCACCGCCTCCGCCGCGGTGGACACCAATGTGGTGTCGCTCAACGACCACTTTACCTGCAATTACGCCTTCCGGGTGGCGGACACCGAGTTCCACTGCTGGCAACGCCGGGGCCACGGCACCCAAAACTTTGTGGAGGCCATGCAGAACTCCTGCAACCCTGCCTTCATTATGATTGGCCAGCGGGTGGGTGCCCGCCAGATGTACAACTACATTGAAAACTTCGGCCTGCGGGAAAAAACCGGCATCGACCTGCCCGGCGAAGCCGACGGCATCGGCCACAGCCTGGAAACCCTCAGCAAAGAGGGACGGGTGGAACTTGCCTCCACCTCCTTCGGACAGTCCATGAAGGTAACCCCCATCCAGTTGATTACCGCCACCTCGGCGGCGGTCAATGGCGGGTACCTGATGAAGCCCTACATCGTCAAACAGATTCTGGACCCCCAGGGCAACGTGTTGGAAACTACCCAGCCCACCGTCAAGCGGCAGGTCATCTCCAATCAGGCCAGTGAAACCATCCGCACTCTTGTGGAAGCGGTGGTAAATGGAGGCTCGGGTCGGTACGCCGCCATTCCCGGCTACCGCATCGGCGGCAAAACGGGAACTTCCCAAAAGCTGGACCAGGGCCAGTCGGGACATATCCTTTCCTTTGTGGGATTCGCCCCCATGGAAGACCCGGAAATTGCCTGCCTCATCATGCTGGATGAGCCGGACCTGGAAAACGCCTACGGTTCCGTCATCGCCGCCCCGGTGGTGGGAGCCGTCCTCAACGAAGTGCTTCCCTATCTGGGTTTTCAACCCCAATTTACCACCGAAGAGCTGGCGGAAAAGGAAATCACCGTTCCCGACCTGGTGGGCATGAAACCTCACGACGCCCAGGCCGAGCTGAGAACCAAAGGGCTTTCCGCCCGACTGATTGGCAACGGCTCCGACGTTCTGCGGCAGATTCCTCTGCCGGGGCAGACCATGCCGAAGGGCTCCACCGTCTACCTGTATACGGAGGAGGATGTGCTGGACGAAAACATCGAGGTTCCCAACGTGGTGGGATTGTCCGCCGCCGAAGCCAACACCGTGCTGGTGGATTTGGGGCTGAACATTCAGCTGCGGGGTGTCACCCGCAACGGGGTGCCCACGGTGGTGCGGGAACAGTGGCCTTTGCCTGGAACTAAGGCTTCCACCGGCGACATTGTCATCCTCACCCTGGAGGAGCGGCGGGAAGAAACCACCACCGCCACCGCCTCCGCCCAGGAAGAGGAAGTTTCTCTGTCGGAAGCCGCAGCCGCCACCTATCCGCTGCCGTTGGAAAACAGCCAATCTTCTGAATCGTTCAAAACAGAGGAACCTCAATAAGGTTCCTCTGTATCTGCCCCGGTGGAAAGGGGTAACATAATAGGTGTACTTAGGAATGTTCCCATTGCTTGCAACTGCTGACCGTTATTTGTTAAGGGGGTTTGCCGCATGACTCTGTATGAAGTATTGAACGGCCTGGATGTGCAAAGCGGTATCCCCGATGTTGAAATTACTTCTCTCACATGCGATTCCCGCCAGGCGGGAGAGGGCTGCCTCTTCTTTTGCATCGAGGGGACTCGTTCCGACGGCCACGACTTTGCCGCCGCCGCCCTGGAGAGGGGCGCCGCCGCGGTGGTCTGCCGGAAGGACCTGGGACTCCCCCGCCAAATTCTGGTGCCCGACACCCGGGAAGCTTTGGGCGTTTGCTGCAACAATTTCTTTGGGTGCCCGGCCGACAAACTCACTTTAATGGCGGTGACCGGCACCAACGGAAAAACCACCATCACCTATCTCATCAAGCATATACTGGAAAAAGCAGGGCATCGGGTTGGACTGATCGGCACCATCCACAACGAAATTGACGACGTCACTCTGCCCGCCCGCTACACCACCCCCGACCCCATTCAGCTTTACGCCATCTTCGCCAAAATGGTGGAGGCGGGCTGCACCCACGTGGTGATGGAGGTCAGCTCCCACGCCCTGGACCAGCAGCGGGTGGCGGGGTGCCACTTTGCCACCGCAGCCTTCACCAACCTGACCCAGGACCATCTGGACTACCACGGAAGCATGGAGCAGTACTACCAGGCTAAGAAGAAGCTCTTTTCCATCTGCGACGTGGGCATCATCAACATGGATGATGAATACGGCCGCCGCCTGCTTAGCGAGGTACCCTGCGAAACCATCAGCTATTCCTACCAGAACGTGGAGGCGGACTTTACCGCTCACAGCATCAACTTTGCCCTGAAGGACAGCCGCTTTGCCCTGATGGCTCGCGACCGCCTCTACCGGGTGAAAATGACCACCCCCGGTTACTTTTCCGTCTCCAACGCCCTTGCGGCGCTGGCGTCCTGCGACGCGGTGGGAGTGCCTCTGGAAGAGGCCGTCAAGGCCCTGGAAGATTTCCCCGGGGTGGTGGGGCGGATTGAAATTTTGCCCACCAACACCCCTTACACCGTCATTCGGGACTACGCCCACTCCCCCGACGGGTTGCAAAAGATTTTGGAGACCGTTCGGGAATTTGCCCCTGGGCGGGTGGTATGCCTCTTTGGCTGCGCCGGAAACCGGGACCGGACCAAGCGGCCCAAAATGGCCAGCGTGGTGGCAAGGCTTGCCGATTTCTGCATCCTCACCTCCGACAACCCCCGGGACGAGGACCCCATGCGCATCATCGAGGACGCCCTGCCCGGCTTCGAGCCCTTCAATACCCCCTACAAAGTCATTGTGGACCGCTACGAAGCCATTGAATGGGCGCTGAAAAACGCCCAGAAGGACGATGTGCTGATTCTGGCGGGCAAAGGGCACGAGGATTATCAGGTGCTTCCCTACGGCACCATTCACTTTGACGAAAAGGAAATCGTCCTTAAGATTCTAAAAGAGATGGAGGAAAACGCCCAGTGACACCTCTGGACATTCGGGATTTGGCCGCCGCGATGGGGGCTTTTTACGACGGCCCCTCCCGTCCCATTGGCCATATCTGCACCGACACCCGCAACCTTGTGCCAGGCTGTCTCTTTGTGGCGCTGGTGGGGGATAAATTTGACGGCCACAACTATATTCCGGAGGCTTTGAAGCGGGGCGCCGCCTTTGCAGTTTCCGCCCGCCCCTTTGAGGACAAACGGGTGCTGGTGGTAAAGGACACCCGCCAGGCGTTCCTGGATTTGGCGGGATTTTACCGCCGGAAACTGGGGCTGAAGGTGGTGGCGGTCACCGGCAGCGTCGGCAAAACCACCACCAAAGAAATGGCCGCCTGTGTGCTGGGCAGCGCCTTTTCCACCCTGAAAACTCCCGCCAACTTCAACAACGAGGTGGGGCTTTCCCAGACCATTCTCTCCCTGGATTCCTCCCACGAGGTGGCGGTTCTGGAGCTGGGAGTGGACGCTCCCGGCCAGATGCCGCCCCTCGCCCGCTGCGCTTCCCCCGACATCGGCATTGTGACCGGCATCGGGGTGACCCATTTGCAGCAGTTCGGCACCCGTAAGGCCATTCGGGCCGAGAAGCTGGCGCTGGCGGATTCGATGGCCGACGGCGCTCCCCTGCTGCTCTGCGGGGACAACGACCTGCTGGCGGACGTGGATATCCCCCGCCTGCGGGTGCTCCGCTACGGCATCGACAATCCCGCCAACGATGTCAAGGCTCAAAACCTGCGGGAAGATGCGACTTCCACCCACTTTGAAATTCTTTGGGAGGGCGGGGTGTATCCCGCCCAAATTCCCACCTTGGGCAGACACAATGTTCGCAACGCTCTGGCAGGCTTTGCAGCCGGAGTGCTGTTGGGGATTGCGCCATCCCAGGCGGCAGCAGCTTTGAAAGGCTACGCCCCCGAGGGGATGCGGCAGAAGGTGGTGTCCCACAAAGGGCTTACCGTTGTGGAGGACTGCTACAACGCCTCCCCCGATTCCATGGCGGCGGCATTGCATACGTTAAAGTCCATGCCCTGCGCCGGCAAGCGGATTGCCGTCCTTTCCGACATGCTGGAGCTGGGCAGCCGGGAGGAGGAGGACCACCGCAGGGTGGGGACCATTGCCGCCGGCTGCGCCGACCTTCTCCTCTGCACCGGAAGCCGCTCGGCCCTCACGGTGGAGGCGGCACGGCAGGCGGGACTTGCGCAGGCCTTTCACTTTCCGGATCAGGACAGCCTTTATCAAGCCCTGCGCCGGCAGGCGGCCCCCGGAGACGTCCTGTGGTTTAAGGCCAGCCGGGGAATGCATCTGGAGCACCTTCTCCAGCGGCTTTACGCCGAATAAATTTTGCAGGCATGGCCTTACATTCGACAAATTATTTCCTTTTGCTGTTACACAATAACCTATTGAGCCCGTTTTTATCAAAACCACGGAGGAAACACCCATGACCAATCTTCCGGTCGTCACTGCCGCAGTCATATCCTTTGGCCTGACAGCCCTGACCGGCTTCTGGCTGATTCCCGTTTTGCGCCGTCTCAAATACGGCCAGACCATTTTGGACATCGGTCCCAAATGGCATATGAAAAAACAAGGCATTCCCACCATGGGGGGGCTGATGTTTATCGGCGGCGCAACGCTGGCCATTCTGGCGAGCTTTTTCATGCTGGCCACCAGCCCGGGAGAGGAAACCGCCTCGGTGCGGGGCGGTATGGCGGTCATATTGGGGCTGATTATGTCGCTGGCATTCGGCATGGTGGGCTTTGTGGACGACTACATCAAGGTCATCAAAAAGCGGAACCTGGGACTGAATGCCAAACAGAAAATGATTATGCAGTTTTTCATCGCCATCCTCTACCTGGCAGGCCTCTGGCTTGCGGGCGAGCGCTCCACCGTGGTGTTTGTCCCCTTTTGGCGCCCTGTGGACCTGGGGATGTTCTACCACCCGCTGGCGGTGCTGGGCATTGTCTATCTGGTGAATGTGGTCAACATCACCGACGGCATCGACGGTTTGTGTTCCTCCGTGACCTTTGTGGCTGCCTTGGGCTTTTTGGCCATCGCCACTCTCTGGCAAAGCAACGGCATGGCGATGTACGCCGCCGCTTTGGCTGGAGGGTGTCTTGGATTTTTGATTTGGAACTTCTATCCCGCCAAGGTCTTTATGGGAGACACCGGCTCCCTGTTTTTGGGGGGCATGGTGGTGGCGCTGGCTTTTGGCCTGCGCATTCCCATATTCCTGATCTTTATGGGCATTATCTATATTGTGGAGGGCCTTTCGGTCCTGATTCAGATGGGGTGGTTCAAATACACCAAGCGCCGGTACGGTCAGGGACGCCGGCTCTTCAAAATGAGCCCCATCCACCATCACTTTGAAATGTCGGGCTGGAGCGAAACCAAAATTGTGGCGGTCTTCTCCCTGATTGAGCTGATCGGCTGCTGCCTGGCCCTGTGGGCGGTGTATCGCCTGTAGACCCGCAAGGCAGAGCTATCCATCAAATTGCAAAGGAGTGAGGCGATATGTCAACCAGAGCCCTGGGCTCCGATGACCGTCTGCCCCGCCGCCAGAATCCTGCCGCCGACCGGCAGCAAAAACCCGCTTCTCATAAAAAAAAGAGCGTTCTTTCCTTCTTCAACGTCAAAGCCGGAGGGGTGGACCTCACTTTTTTGATTTTGGTGCTGCTGCTTCTCACCATCGGGTTGATTATGCTCTTTTCCGCCAGCTACGCCAACGCCCTGTATTACCGCAACAACTCCTACGCCTTTATCTCCAACCAGCTGGTGTTTGCCACGGTGGGCGTTGTGCTGATGCTGATGATTTCCACCGTCAACTACAAGGTGCTGGAACGGCTGGCCTGGCTGATTATGGGGGTCAGCATCCTGCTGCTGATTGTGGTGCTGTTCTGCCCTCCCATCAACAACGCCCGGCGCTGGATTCCCCTGCCCTTCTTTAACGTGCAGCCTTCGGAAATTGCCAAGTTTGCCGTCGTCATTGTATTTGCCCATCTGGCGGTGGTGAACCAGCATCGGATGGATACCTTCCGATACGGGGTGCTGCCCTTCGTCACCATTCTGGCGGTGCTGGCCGCCCTCATCGTGGTGGAGCCCCACCTTTCCGGCACCATTCTGGTGCTGGCCATCGGAGCCATTATGATGCTCATCGGCGGCACCAACATGAAGTGGTTTGTACTGGCCGCCATCATCGGCGTAGTGTTGATTGGCATTCTCATTATGATTCCTGGTGTGCTGGAATACGCCCAGGAACGCTTGTCCACCTGGCGGGACCCCTTCGCCGACCCTCGGGACAGCGGTTTCCAGACCATTCAATCCCTCTTTGCCATCGGCTCCGGAGGGCTGATGGGTGTGGGAATCGGCAACTCCCGGCAAAAATACCTGTATCTGCCCGAACCTCAAAACGACTTTATCTTTTCCATCGTCTGCGAAGAATTGGGGTTTGTGGGGGCCTCCTTCATCCTCATTCTCTTTGCGCTTCTCATCTGGCGGGGGTTTGTCATCGGCATGCGCTGCAAGGACCGCTTTGGCGCTTTGGTGGCCGTGGGGCTTACGGCGCAGGTTGGGTTGCAAACCATCCTCAACATCATGGTGGTTACCAACACCATACCCAACACGGGAGTGTCTCTGCCCTTCTTCTCCTACGGCGGCTCCTCTCTGGTCATGCTGCTCTGCCAGATGGGGGTCGTGCTGGCCATTTCCCGTCAGGCCACTATGGAAAAAATTTAGCTTACCATTCCGACTATCACCGGGCAAAGGAGCGAATACAATGCCCATCCGAATTCTGTTTGCCTGCGGCGGCACCGCCGGCCATATCAACCCGGCGCTGGCTGTGGCGGGAGTTTTGAAGAAAAAGCACCCGGATACCCAAATCCTCTTTGCCGGAAACCCCAGGGGGATGGAGGCCCGCTTGGTTCCGGCGGCGGGGTACGACTTTGCCCCCATCCACGTGCTGGGCTTTCAGCGCAAGCTGAGCCTCCACAATTTGAAAAACAACGTCATGGCGGCGGCATACCTGCTCACCGCATCCCAGCGGGCCGCCAAAATCATCCGGGATTTTTCCCCCAACGTCTGCATGGGCACCGGGGGATACGTCAGCGGCCCCGTGGTGCGCCAGGCAGCCAAGATGGGCATTCCCACCCTGACTCACGAGCAGAACGCCTTTCCCGGTGTCACCACCAAGCTGCTCACCCGCTATGTGGACAAGGTGCTGCTGGCCGTTCCCGAAGCCATGGATTACCTTCCCCCCAAAGCCCACGACCGGTGCGTCATCACCGGCAACCCGGTGCGGCAGGAGATTCTCCTGGCCGACCGCAAGGCCGCCCGTCAAAAGATGGGGATTGGGGACCGCATCTGCCTGCTCAGCTTTGGAGGCAGCCTTGGCGCCCAGCAAATCAATCAATCCATCGCCGACGTGATGGCCTGGCACGCCGGCAAGGGAAAAATCCACCACATCCACGCCACCGGGCAGTACGGGGTGGAGCTGTTCCCCCGGCTGTTACGGGAGCGGGGGGTCAATCCCCAGGGGGACCCCCATCTGGATATTCGCACCTACATCGACGACATGCCCGACTGTCTGGCGGCCGCCGATTTGGTCATCTGCCGTTCGGGGGCCATCTCCCTTTCCGAACTGCAGGCGGCGGGCAAAGCCTCTATTTTAATCCCCTCCCCCAACGTGGCGGAAAACCATCAGTACCACAACGCCATGGTGATGGTTTCGAAGAACGCAGCCCTCATCATCGAGGAGAAAGATTTGACGGGAGCCCGTCTGATTCAGGTCATAGAAGATGTGATTTCCGACCCTCAGGAGCTGCGAAATATCGGAAAAAACGCGGCATCCCTTGCAATTATTGATTCCGCCGAGCGCATTTGCAGGCAAATCGAAGAGCTGATTTTATAGATTTTCAAAAACGGGTCCATTTTTCGCTTTTTTGAGCCGTCAACGGGGCCTTTATCACCACTTCCCACCCTTTTGCATAGTATAGCTTGCAGGGATGAAGAAGCCTTTCGGACTTGAATCCGGCCGGCTTGTACGATTTTCCGCCCTGCAATGTAAGGAAAGGGTGGAAAAAATGTCTAAATTCATCATCGACGGCGGCAGAAAGCTGACAGGTGAACTGACAATCCACGGTGCCAAGAATTCCGTACTGCCGATTTTGGCGGCGACACTGTTAATCGATCACAGCACGATACATAACTGTCCAAGTCTTACCGACGTAGATGCTTCCTTCAACATCCTGACCAACCTGGGTTGCCAGGTGGTGCGGGAAGGGAACAGTGTAACCGTTCAGACCCAGGGCATGAACGGCTGCACCATTCCGGAGCATCTGATGCGGGAAATGCGCTCTTCCATTGTGTTTTTGGGGGCAATTGTGGCTCGTTGCGGCAAAGCCGTTATTTCCATGCCCGGCGGCTGCGAGCTGGGCCCCCGTCCCATTGACCTGCATCTTTCCTCTTTGGAAAAGCTGGGGGTCACCATCAAAAAAGATCATGGATACCTCAACTGCACCGTGGAGGACAAATTGCGGGGAGCCACCATCTCCCTTCCCTTCCCCAGCGTGGGAGCCACCGAGAACATCATGCTGGCCGCCTGTACGGCCGAGGGCGAAACGATTATTCACAACCCCGCCCGAGAGCCAGAAATTGTGGATTTGGCCAATTTCCTACAGCGGGCCGGAGCCCGCATTCACATCGGTGAAAACGGAACCATCTACATTCAAGGCGTCAAGAAGCTGTATCCCACCGAACACACCGTCATTCCCGACCGGATTGCGGCGGCCACCTACCTGTGCTGCACCGCCATCACCGGCGGCGAAGTGCTGCTGAAAAACGTCATGCCCCAACATTTGACGGCCGTGTTCCCGGTGTTGGAGGAGGCGGGTTGCCAACTCCGCTACGCAGGCGGAACCATTCATTTGCAAGGTCCCGAACGGCCCCGCCCTTTGCGGATGGTGCGCACCATGCCCTATCCCGGTTTTCCCACCGACGCCCAGTCCCCCATGATGGCGCTGAGCTGCATTGCCTCCGGAACCTCGGTGTTTGTGGAGAACATCTTTGAAAACCGCTACAAGCACGCCTACGAGCTGACCCGGATGGGCGCCAGAATCCATCTGGAAGGCCGTGTGGCGGTGGTGGAAGGGGTTCCCAAACTCCACGGGGCGCGGGTGGTCTGCACCGACCTGCGGGGAGGCGCCGCACTGTGCTGTGCCGCCCTGGCGGCGGAAGGGCGCAGCGAAGTGACCAAGATCAACCACATCGAGCGGGGCTATCAAGATTTTGACAAAAACCTAAGAAGCCTTGGTGCTATAATTGAAAAGGTTCCTGAGTAGCAACATGCTGCTGATGCAGCCATATCTGGGATCATTTTGGAGGAAACAACGTGTCGAGGAAGAGGAATAAAACGCCGAGTTCCCGGGTGGGTACCCGGGACAAAACTCCGGCTCGTCAGCAGGCCAGGCGCAGAAGAAGGCGCACCGGCAGGCGGACACTGCACTATCTGCTCCTGTTGCTCCTGGTCACAGGCGCCGGAGCAGTCCTCTCCCTCACCGTTTTCTTCAAGATCGAAGATATTCAGGTGATCGGGGTCGACCGATACGAACCCGACCGCATCATTGCAGTGTCCGGCATCCAAATTGGGGACAACCTGTTGCGTATTCCCACCGAAGAGGTGGAAAAAAAGATTCTGGACGCTTTTCCCTACATCGAAAGCGTCAAAGTGGCGCGGCGTTATCCTCCGCGGGTGGAGCTGCAGGTAACCCAGTGCACCCCCTCGGCGGCGGTGCTGGACGGCGATTTGCTGGGCCTTATCACCCGGGAAGGAAAACTGTTGGAAACGGGGGACCTCTATATCCCCCCCGAAATACCCATCATCAAGGGGTTGAGTTTGGACGGGTTTGCCCCCGGTGACTTGCTGGGAACCGACGACCACCCTGAAAACCAGGAGCGGCTGCGGATGTTGGACTATCTGCTGGACGCCGCCGAAAAAACCGGCTTTGGCCCCATTACCAACGTGGACGTCAGCGACCGGCTCAACATGAAGATGGTCTATGAGGCTCGCCTGGTGCTGGAGCTTGGCAGCGAAGCGGACATGGAGTACAAGCTCACCTTTTTAAAGGAAGTCATCGAAGACCTGGGGCCGGAGGCCCAAGCCAAACTGGATGCCACCAATGTCCGCAACAAACGGATACTGGTCAAGTGGGGCAAGGTGGAAAACGGCGTCTTTACCCCTCTTCCAAACAATTCCAAGCCCATCCAGGAAAGCGGGCAGGAAGAAACACCAAAGGAAGGTTTCGCCGCCGTTACCAGCACTTCCCCGTAGGGTAAATACCATAATTATACGTAAAAAATCAATCTTGCTATATTGTGTTTTCACGCAAGATTTGATAAAGTAATAAAGAGTATGGTTATTTGGTGTTATAATACGATGATTTAACGTAAAATAAGGAAATTGAAATACATATTGGGAGGCGCCAAAATGCAGATGAATTTTGGTATGGATAACGAGTCGGAGAAGGTAGTATCCATAAAGGTAGTTGGTGTGGGCGGCGGCGGCGGCAACGCTGTGAACCGGATGATTGAATCCGGCATGGACGGTGTTGAGTTTATTTCCATCAACACCGACAGCCAGGCCCTGAATAACTCCAAGGCTACCTACAAGCTGCATATTGGCGGCAAATTGACCAAGGGGAAAGGAGCCGGCGGCATCCCTGAAAAGGGGCAAAAGGCAGCGGAAGAAAGCCGGGATGAAATCGCGGCAGCCTTGAAAGACGCCGACATGGTGTTCATCACCGCAGGTATGGGCGGCGGTACCGGAACCGGCGCCGCTCCCATTGTGGCGGAAATCGCCCACGAAATGGGAATTCTCACCGTAGGCATTGTCACCAAGCCCTTTGCCTTTGAAGGCAGGCGCAGAATGGAACAGGCCGAAGCCGGCGTGTCCGCCCTGAAGGAAAGTGTGGACGCGCTGCTGGTTATCCCCAACGAGCGCCTGAAGATGATTTCCGACACAAAGATTACCCTGAAAAACGCCTTTTCCGCCGCCGACGACGTTCTGCGCCAGGGTGTGCAGAGTATTTCGGATCTGATTAACGTTCCCGGTATCGTCAACCTGGACTTTGCCGACGTCACTTCCATCATGAAAAACGCCGGTTATGCCCACATGGGCGTGGGTCGGGCGTCCGGCAAGGACAAGGCTCAGGTGGCCGCCACACAGGCCATCTCCTCTCCCCTGCTGGAAACTTCCATCAAAGGTGCCAGAGGCATCATCATCAACATCACCGCTTCGGAAGACGTGGACTTGGACGATGTCGATTTTGCAGCATCCATGGTCCACTCCCAGGCTCACCCCGACGTCAACCTCATCTGGGGTGCCGCTTTGGATCCCAAGCTGCAGGATGAGATGATTGTCACCGTCATCGCCACCGGCTTTGACACGCCGGAGACTGCCTCTCCCAGCGGCGCCACCGCTTCCGCCAGCTCCGCCGCGGTGGCCATTCCTGCGGAAAAAGCAGAGGAACAGACCTTTGAGGACGATGACGACGACAGCGGCTTCTACGACATCATGGAGCTGTTCAACAAGAAAAACCGCTAAATCATGCCATATTTTCGCGCCGGACAGAAGTATCCGGCGCTTTTCTTTTTTAATTTTTTCTTTTTAGATTAAAGTTTCCTGAAACCCCACCGATATAGTTTATGTAGGCGTAAAAAAGCATTTACGTCTTGGCGCACCGAGTGTGGGAACGCGGCATACTCCGGCGCCGAACCCTAACATTTGATTGCGCATCGCCAACAAAGGATTTGAAAGCGGCGCGCAAGTTCCACCCCCGTTTTACCCGGACGGGAGGACTCAAACCAAAATTACAAGGAGGAAACAAGAATGGTTATCCAACACAACATTTCCGCTCTGAACTCTCACCGTCAGCTGGGCCTGAACAACAACGCCACCAGCAAGAACCTGGAGAAACTGGCTTCCGGTTACAAAATCAACCGCGCCGGTGACGACGCTGCCGGTCTGGCTATTTCCGAGAAAATGCGCGGCCAAATCCGCGGTCTTGCTATGGCCGAGCAGAACGCCAACAACGGCATCTCCCTGATTCAGACCGCTGAAGGCGGCCTCAACGAGACCCACGCCATTCTGCAGAGAATGCGCGAGCTGGCTGTTCAGTCCGCCAACGGCACCTACAAGGACGAAGTGGACCGCGAGAACCTGGACAAGGAAGTACAGGCTCTGAAGTCCGAAATTACTCGTATTGCCGAGTCCACCCACTACAACGGCATCAAGCTGCTGGATGGTTCTATGGGTACCGGCACCATGGAAGCCGCCGATTGGAAAATTGGTACCGCCGCTGGCGCTAACTCCATCATTTCCAAGATTACCGGCGAATCCCTGAGCACCGAGGGTGAGTTCGCTGCTGAGCTGACCGACGGTACTTTTGGCAACACCGGCACCACCCACCTGCAGATCACCTTTACCGACACCGACGGCAACGCCAAGGTTTATCAGCTTCGTCTCGAAGACGATGCAGTCTCTGGTGAAAAGGGCATTATCAGCAAAGACGGTTTCGGCAATAAAGGCACCACCGCCACTGTTGACCTGACCTCTGTCGGCCTGGGCAGGCTGGAAGTCATTGCTACCGCTGACTCTGCCACCGTTACCGGTGCTGATCTGGTGACTGCTATTGATGGATTGGCTGTAGCGCCCAAGGCTGGCACCACTACCGGTAAGCAGGGCGAGCTGGTGTTCCAGATCGGCGCCAACGGCGGCGACGATCAGAGAGTCTCCCTCTCCGTCGGCAACATGAGCGCTCAGGGTATCGGCGTGGACAGAGTTACCATCGCCACCCAGCAGGACGCCAATGACGCCATCGCCGTCATCGACAACGCCATCAACATCGTTTCCGGCACTCGCGCCGACCTGGGTGCTCTGCAGAACCGCCTGGAGCACACCCTGAACAACCTGGGCGTGACCAAGGAGAACCTGACCGCCGCCGAGTCCACCATCCGCGACGTCGACATGGCCAAAGAGATGATGGAATTCACCAAGAACTCCATCCTGGTTCAGGCTTCTCAGGCTATGCTGGCTCAGGCCAATCAGCTGCCTCAGGGCGTTCTGTCCCTGCTTCGGTAAGCGAATACTTACCCGTTTCCTAGCGCTTTGGGAGCTGCTGCATAAGCAGCTCCGGCGCAAGTTATCCAGCTCCGGTTTCCGCCTTATGGGGCGGAACAGGAACAGTCCGCGTAAGATAGAAACGCAGATGTCGGGTAATCATTTGTGTTTCGCATGGATAAGCGCTGCCAAAGGGCGGCGCTTATCTTATTTCTTAAGGTATCAGGAGGGCCGGCGTATGGTATTGGATATCAACGATGAGCTCAGTCACATTCGCGCAAGGCGTCTGGCCGAAATTCAGGAGCAAATCCGCAAGGTAGACCGGCAGATGCTCCGGTTGACTTACCAAAAGGACGCGGCAGAAACAGCCCAACAACATCTGGCGGAGATGGAAGCCATCCTGCTGCGAATGTCCATGCTGGCAAGGGAAGCCGCTGCCCAAGCACCCCGCCGTCCCGGCCTTTTGGAAGAATTTGAGGACTGTAAGGAGAAGGTTGCCGCTCTTTTGGAGCGGGTGGAAGCAGACGCCCTTGCCCTGTCCGAAACACCGCATGGAATGGAGCCGCCGGAGCAATAATCACATCAATCGCATCACGCGCACCGCAATTCATTGTCATTTGCTCCGCTCAACTGTAGCTGAAGCATGATAATACTCACCAGCAAAGCTGGCGGTTGTTGATTCTAATACAAAAACCCCCTGATGACTCATACCATCAGGGGGTTTTTGCCGGTATACTGGATATGTAAGTGCTTAATATTCTTCCACCGAAAGGATACCCTCGCGACCGCGGAACTGCTCCACCACTTCGGCGTGGGGTATCTTCTTCTTGAGCCGAATTTTAAAGAGGGCGGACACACTGTTTTCCGAGCTGATTTGCTGAAAATCGTCGATGCTGATTTCCTGACTCTTGCAATACTGCAGGAATTCTGCAATTTGACCGGCGGATTCGAACACCACATGGATGCGCATATAGCCGGAAAAAGAAACCATGCGGTCCTGCAGGTTTTCAAACAGGGAAGTCACGATAATAACGGCAATGCAGCAAACAATGGCCGCCAGATAAAACCCGAAGCCTATGGCCAAACCTAATGCCGCTGCCGACCACAAAGTGGCGGCTGTAGTCAATCCTTTAATTTGATGCGCCCCTGTGACCATGATGGTTCCCGCGCCCAAAAAGCCAATGCCGTTGACCACTTGAGCACCCAGACGAGCCGCGTCGCCCGTTCCGGTGACTTCAAATACATATTGACCTGTCATCATAATGAGGGTGGCGCTCAGGCAAACCAGAATATGAGTGCGGAAGCCCGCCGAATGGCCCTTGTAGGTGCGCTCAAAGCCAACCATTCCTCCGAGGATGATGGCCAGAAGAATGCGCAGCAAAACCGTCTGGGTGGATATGTGCAATAGTGCGTGCTGATCCAGAAATTCAATCACAGGGAAAACCTCCAATAACGCTGGAATTATTCACTGGCAACAGCGGCAAGCACCAGCCGGGTGGTGTCCTGCACTTGTTCCTGCCCGATGACCCGACGCAATTTACCTTGCGCTTCGTAGTAATCCTTCAAGGGTTCGGTTTGTTCGTGGTAAACGCGAAGACGTTCCAAAATGGTTGCCGGTTCGTCATCCTGACGGCGACTCAAAGGTTTCTTACAATTGTCGCAAAGGTTGGGTTCCTTGGGGGGGCTGTACTTGGTGTGGTAGCTTGCTCCGCATGCGTTGCACACCAAACGGCCGCTCAAGCGGTCCACAATGACCTGATCGTCCACTTCCAAATCGATGACCCGGTCAATGACAATGCCCATTTCCTCCAAAGCCCGAGCCTGCGCAATGGTGCGGGGGAATCCGTCCAAAATATAGCCGTTCTGGCAATCCGGTTGCTGGAGCCGTTCTTTCAATATATCGATGACAATTTCGTCTGGAACCAACTGGCCGGCAGAAACATAGGATTTTACCTTTTCGCCCAGTTCGGATCCGGATTGAATGGCTTTGCGGATCAGGTCTCCCGTACTGATGATGGGCAGATGATATTGGTCGCGAATGGCCGCCCCGTGGGTTCCTTTGCCGGCTCCCGGCGCACCCAACAATATTAGCTTCATCACTAAATCCTCCTGTTACTGACACTTCGTAATCCACTTCCGCTCAGAGCGGAAGCAGGTAACCCAACCTATGCCGCTTTACAAGGTGAGACCGGTATTCCTGCAAAACCAATACGGGGCCTTTCGACACCGGTTGTAAAAATATAATTGCCGCAAGCGGCAGCAAAATTGCTATAAAATCCATAGGGTTACCTATAGATTATAAAGAAATCGGATGATAAAAGCAAGCCTCTACCAGATGGATATATCTGTTTTTTGAAACTCAACCGCAAAATTGACAGCCCGACAATTCTTTTCTTTTTTGAAAGGAAACAACCTTCCTTATTGCAACTTCCGGGAATGAAAAGCATTTTTGTCCAAGGTAAAAATTCCCATATTCTACCAGTTTGCAATATACCGACCGTATATCATTTGGCTGAATATCCAAATGGTTGGCTGTGCGAAGGTATTTTGCCCGAAAGATAACCCCCCGATTCATCGATTGGGGAATCGGGGGACGATGGGCTAACTGGTTATTTTCCCTGATTGAGCTCCCTGGCTCGCCGGGCACACAGTTCCATGCCGGCACGCAGGCTTTCGGCAAATCCATGGGCATCCATGGCAGCCAAAGCAGCCTCGGTGGTGCCGCCGGGCGTGGCCACCTGAGCCACAAGGGCGGCGGGGTCACCGGAACGCAGCATCATTTCGGCGCTGCCAATCAAGGTCTGGCAAAAGAGACGCAGAGCAACCCCCTCGTCAATGCCGGCGCCGGCGGCCTGTTTTGCCACAATATCGGCCATCTTGTATACAAAAGCAGGACTGGAGCCATTGACGGCAATCACTTCCGGCATCTTCTCGTGGGGAATTTCCTCCACCAACGCACAGGTGGAGAACAGGGCCTTGACCTGCTCCATCTGCTCGGCGGTGGTAGGTTCCACCCTTCCCAGGGCAATGGCGCCCCGGCCCAGCTCCACGGGGGTGTTGGGCATGGCCAGAATCAAATGGCACTCCCCCACCACGCCTTTAATCCGCTGGGCGGTCACTCCCGCCGCCACCGAAACCAGGATGGTCTGAGGAGAGATTCCGTCCTTGACCTGGGGAAGCACATCCCCCATGTTCTGAGGCTTCACCGAAAGGACCACGATGGGGCAAGCCTTCATTAGTTCGGGAATGGAAGAAAAAGTGGGGTGTCCCGCCTTGGCGTAGCGCTCCATGCTGGCCGGAAGGACATCGTAAACTCCAATCTGCTCCGGCGCTACCCTGCCGGAACCCACCATTCCCCGGATGATGGCTCCGGCGATGTGTCCCGCGCCGATAAAACCAATGGTGCAAGGGGTCATACCGTTACCTCCTGTTCCCGCAGCAGCTGCGCTGCTTTGATGCCGATGGCGCATTCCAGCCGCTTTCGCTCCATTTCGCAGGAAAGAGTGTGGGCTTTGCGCACATCTCCCTCGTATCGGAAGTTGTTGGCGTTGCATCCGCCCGAGCAGTAGAACTTTGCCCAGCACTGGCGGCAGTCGGGCTTTTGATAGATGGTGGAGGCGGCAAAGTAGGCTTTCTTATCTTTGTCCAAGGTGCCGTCAAACACATTGCCCATCCGCCACTGCTCCATCCCCACAAACTGGTGGCAGGGGTAGACGTCTCCGTCGGGGGTCACCGCCACATATTCGTTTCCGCAGCCGCAGCCCCGCAGCCGCTTGATGGCGCAGGGCCCCTGGCTGAGGTCCAGCATAAAGTGGAAGAAGTTAAGGCCCGTTTTCCTCAGCCGGTGGTCCAGAATGATGGAAGCCAGCCGGTCGTACTCGGCGAACACTTCGGGCAAGTCTTCTTCGGTCAGAGCCCAGGGCTCTTTGGGGTCGGAAACCACCGGCTCCACCGAAACCTGGTCGAATCCCAGGTCGTACAGGGCCAGGACGTCCTGGCCAAAATCTTTGTTGTACTTGGTGAAGGTGCCCCGCACATAGTATTCGCCGTCTCCCCTGCGCTGCACCAGCTTTTGGAATTTGGGAACCACCGCATCGTAGCAGCCGGTGCCGTCAATGCGGGTCCGGACTTTGTCGTTGACCGACTTGCGGCCGTCCAGGGAGAGGACCACGTTGCTCATTTCCCGATTGATGTAGTCAATCTTTTCGTCGTCCAGCAGCATGCCGTTGGTGGTGATGGTAAACCGGAACCGCTTACCGGTTTCCTGCTCCCTGCTGCGGGCATAGTCCACCACCGCCTTCACCGTATCGAAGGCCAGCAGGGGCTCCCCGCCGAAAAAGTCCACCTCCAGCCGCTCCCGGTCTCCCGAGGCGGCGATGAGGTAGTCGATGGCCTGCTTGCCGGTTCTGGCGTCCATCACCATCCGGCCCTGGTGGTAGTCTCCCTTTCCGGCAAAGCAATAGGCGCAGCGGAGGTTGCAGTCGTGGGAGACGTTGAGGCACATGGCCTTGACGGGGGAAATCCCCAGCTTTTCCACAAAGACGTCGTGGCCGTCCTGAGCAAAGAGCTGCCCGTCCGCCCAGAGACGGTAAAGCTCCCGGTAGGTCTCCTCCACTTCTTCCTCGGAGTAGGAGGAAAAGGCCTGCAGCAAAGACTTCGGCGGCTCCTGCTCCAAAGGCGGCGTCAGATGCCCCAGCATTTCGTAGGCCAGCTGATCGACGAGGTGAACAGCACCGCTCTCCACATCCAGCACAATCCACAGGTCCTGATATTGAAATCGATGTATCATCATACGAATTCCCTTTACACAAATAATCCGCCCAAAGGCGGAACTGGCAACAACGCCATTCAACAACTTATGGGGGGTAACGGTGTACCCCCCACATCCTTTGGACTACATTCGGCCGCCAAAGGCAATTTCAACCTTTGGGAATCCCTTGAATGTTTACCTTATGCCTGTCTCTCGCACTTCTGGTTGGCAACGGTGCAGGAGGTTTTGCAGGCCGACTGGCAGGAGGCTTGGCACTTTCCGCAGCCGCCCTTCTGAGCCGACTCTTTCAGGCTTCCCTTAGCCAAAGTTTTGATATGCTTCATACAGTTCACCTCTTTGCTAATTCCATTCGAAAATTATAGCATAATTTCTCGGTTGTTTCAACGTCTGCGGCGCTGCCGAACATTGACGCCCAGCACACCGCCCAGCATGCCGCCAAACAACATAAAAATTACCTTAAACAACGCAAGCATCCCCATGTCGTTTCCGGGCAGGCCAATTCCTGCCAAAAGCACCAAAATGCTGAGAACCACTCCGCAGACAGCGCCGTAGGCAAGGCCGTTTTTGCGCTGCATCCTGGCGCAGGCAAATCCCGCCGTAAAAGCCCCCGCAATAATGGCAAAAATCGCCATGGGGCTGATGAGGGACTGGGGAATATTCTTGACGGAAAGCAGTACCGACAAAAGCAGCAAAATGCCGATGCAGACAATGGCTCCTGCTGCCACACTGACAAGAATCGGTTTTGCGACCCGATCTACACCGTTCTGTTCCATTTGCTGCGCCCTCCTGCTGGACATGCAAACACCTCCCGTAAGTGTAGCATAGATTGCTCTCTACACTATATGCCGGGCTTGTTTGCGTTATGCCGGCACGGAGCGCGGCTTATTCGCTCTTCTTCTTTTTCTCGGCCTTGGCGCGGGCCTTTTCTTCCTTGGCAGCCTGGGCGGCCTTTGCCTGGGCGGCGGCGCGCTCGCGAGCTTTTTCCTGAGCGGTGAGGTTGGCCTGAATGGCAGATTTGGTTACCCGCAGCTTGGTGTTGGCGGAACCGGACTCAATCAAAACGGTTTCGTCCTTGGTGCTGACCACCCGGCCAATGATGCCGCCAATGGTAACAATCTCATCCCCTACTTCCAGGGCGTCCCGCATGGCCTGATTTTCTTTTTCCCGCTTTTTCTGGGGGCGGATCATAATAAAGTACATCAGTCCAAAAATCAGCACCATGTACAATATCATGGACATCAAATCGCCACCGCCTGCGGCTGTCTGCAGCAAGTAGTTCTGCATGGTACACTTCCTTTCTGCTTCAAGGTCCGGTCAAAGGGAATTTCGCCTTGTATAAGCTTCAACGCGGCCTTGGAATGTAGACAAATACAAGTAATAGTATAACGAAACCCAGCACCTTTTGCAAGTTTTTTTTCCCGCTAGTCCTGCCCTTCCGGGATGCGGGTGTCCAGCAGAGGCACCATCTCCCGGCGGAACTGGGCGAAGGTGCCCGCTTCGATTTCCTTGCGGATGCGCTCCATGAGGGAGTTGTAAAAATAGAGGTTGTGAATCACCGCCAGCCGGTATCCTAGCATCTCGTGGTAGGCCAGCAGATGGCGGATATAAGCGCGGGAATGATGGCGGCAGGTGGGGCAGTCGCAGGTTTCGTCAATGGGGCGGTCGTCCCGCTGGTACCGGGCGTTGCCGATAATCCGCACCCCCTGCCAGGTAAACAGGGTGCCGTGGCGGGCGTTGCGGCTGGGCATGACGCAGTCGAACAAATCAACGCCCCGCCACACCGCCTCGATGATGTTGACGGGAGTCCCCACCCCCATCAGGTAACGGGGTTTGTTGACCGGCATATAAGGTTCCACCGCATCGATGATGCGGTACATCTCCTCGGCGGTTTCCCCCACCGCCAGGCCGCCGATGGCGTAGCCGTCCAAATCCAGGGCGGCGATTTCCTGCATGTGCTGGATGCGCAGGTCCTCGTAGGTGGAACCCTGATTGATGCCGAACAGCATCTGTCTTGGATTGATGGTGTCTGGCAGGGAATTGAGCCGCGCCATTTCCTCCTTGCAGCGAATCAGCCAGCGTGTGGTGCGGGCGATGCTCTGTTTGGTGTATTCGTACTCTGCCGGGTTTTCGATGCACTCGTCGAAGGCCATGGCAATGGTGGAGCCCAGATTGGACTGAATCCGCATGCTCTCCTCGGGTCCCATGAAAATTTCCCGGCCGTCAATGTGGGAGCGGAAGGTGACGCCCTTTTCCGCAATCTTTCTCAACTTGGCCAGAGAAAATACCTGAAAGCCGCCGGAATCGGTGAGGATGGGCCCCGACCAGTTCATAAACCGGTGAAGTCCCCCCAAATCCCGCACCACGTCGTCGCCGGGGCGCAGATGGAGGTGGTAGGTGTTGCACAGCTCCACCTGACATTTCAGCTCCTTGAGGTCGATGGAGCTGACTCCCCCCTTGATGGCCGCCGCGGTCCCCACATTCATAAAGGCGGGCAACTGCACCGTTCCGTGAACCGTTTCCAACTGGCCTCTGCGGGCTCGGCCCTCCTGCTTGAACAGTGTATACATCCTTTGTCCTCCTGCGTTCCTATCACTCACTAATTGGTACAGTATAGCGGAAATCTCCACATTTTGCAAGGAAAAATGGAAGCTTTCCCCGATCTTGCCCGCTTTCAGACGCTTTTCCGCCCTTTATGCGTATAAGCCGCCCGCTTGTTTCATAAACATGAAACAGGACCAGTCCGCAATTAAAGGGTGTTACGGAAAAGGAGGGCTTTTTGTTGAAACGGTTTCGATGGCTGTTATTGGCATCGGCTGTGGTGGTGGCAGGGGCCGCCATCCTGGCCATACAAATTCTGATCCCATGGAACTCCAAAGCGCAGGAACACCGGCCCGGGCCGCCGTCCCCGCCTGTTTCCACGGCGGACAACACCACCCCCAGCGGCGCCGTTTTGGGGCTAGGGGAGGCGCTGCGGAATTGGGATTTGGGGCTGGCCGCCCAGTGGATGGCGCTGGCTCCGGACGGGCCATTCTCCGACGCTTACCACAACATATTGGCCCCCGCCCTTGCCCGCATGGAGCTGACGGTAGGGGCCGAGCGGATACAGGAAGACCACGCCTGGGTGGATGTGGCGGTCACCGCCGTGGATATGGGAGGAGCGTTGGGCAATCTCAGCGCCGACGCCGCCTCCTATCTGGTCAACTGCATGATCAACCACTCCCAGGCCAATTGGAGCGAATTCTTGGAGGAGTATCTCTCCACCGCCAGCGCGGAGGATATGCTGCGGGTGCGCAGGGACGCCACCGTATTCCTTACCCGAGATGCGGCGGGCAAATGGCGGATTGACGCAACCGACCCTCAAAACCGGGAGTTCTGCAACGCACTGACCGGAGGGCTGCTGGATGTGTTGGAGCAACTGGAACAGCTTATTACCCCTGTAATCTGACGCCATTATCTTTCCCCTTGGAAGTTTCATCCATACATCTCAAATGATGTATTTGGCTGCCTCCCACAGACTGCATAAACAAAGCCCCGGGCGCTGTCCCGGGGCTGTACTTTTAGCAGATTTCGGACAGTTTGACGGGTCTGCCTTCCTCCAGAGACTTTTTGGCTGCAAGGCCGATGATAACCGGCGCAAGGCCGTCCATGACGCCCACGTCGGTGGGGGTGTCGTTGACGATGGCGTTGACAAAGCGCTTGATTTCCAGCTGATAAGCGCCCATGTACCGCTCCAGGAAGAACCACAGGGGCTTATCGGAAACGATACCATCCACTGTGGCAAGGGTGGTGGTGTTGGAGGTATCGTTGGTGCACTGGATGCTTCCCTTGGAGCCGAACACTTCCGCCCGCTGGTCGTAGCCGTAAACCGCCTTGCGGGAGTTTTCGATGACGGCAAGGGCGCCGTTCTTCAGTTTCAGGGTGACGATGGCGGTGTCGATGTCGCCGGCTTTTCCGATTTCCGGATCCACCAGCACGGCGCCAACGGCGTAAACTTCCTCCACTTCGCTGCCGGAGAGGTAACGTACCATGTCAAAGTCGTGGATCATCATGTCCAGGAACAGGCCGCCGGACACTTTCACATAAGAAATGGGCGGCGGAGCGGGATCCCGGGAAGTGATGCGAATGATGTGCTGCTCGCCGATTTTGCCTTCGGCGACGGCCTGACGCATAGCCATAAAGTTGTGGTCAAACCGGCGGTTGAAGCCCACCTGGTACTTGATGTTGGTTCCCTTGAGGGCGTCGATGACCTTGTAAATGTTGTTCAGATCGTGGTCGATGGGTTTTTCGCAGAAGACGTGTTTGCCGGCGGCAATGGCCTCCAGAGAGATGGGGCAATGGGTATCGGTGGAAGAGCAGATGAGGACTGCGTCCACCTCGGGGTCGTTGATGATATCTTTGTAATCCAGGGAAATCTTCTTAATGCCTGCCCCTTCCGCCCAGGCACGGGCTTCGGCGGTCAGGTAGGGGTCTGCAATGGCTTCGATTTTGGCTTCCGGCACGCCGGTCAGAATGCTTTTTCCGTGCACCTGGCCGATGCGTCCTGCACCGATAATCCCGATTTTTACCATTTTGCTGCCTCCTTTTCCGATATTTTCGTTGGCGACCTTTTACCCTGTAAAGGACTACCCTTGGCGATAAAAGGCGTTCCTTGTCATACAAGGCTTTTAGCCAAAAGGCCGCCGCAGCAATGCGACGGCCTTACGGCAAAAGCTGTCAGGCTTTTGTTTACAGTTTGGTGAAGGGTCCCCGCATGGGAAGCTCGTAAACGGACTTCCAGCCGGGTGCGAAGGGCTCCAGCAGATAAGGAGCCATCTCTTCCTTGGTGCGCAGGGTGGTCTTTTCGACATCGGGAACGGTTCCCGGAGGGAAGGCATCCAGAATTTCGTCGTTGAGCAGGGTGAGGTACTTGAGGATGGCAACGATAGGCCGCTTAGCCTTCCGGGCGGAAGCGATGGTAGGAGTACCTACGACGCCTTCGCGGTTGGTGGCCATTTCGATGCTGGCATGGCCTTCGCCTTCGCTCCAGCGATGAGGACGGCGATAAGGCTCGATGGATTTGTCAAAGTGGCCGTCAGGCAGGTAGCTTTCGCCCCATTTGTCCTCGGCAACGCTCATATCCACCATGTCCTTGAACAGAAGCAGAGCCACGGAGGTCTCGCACTCGTCGGCATGGATGAAGGTGGTGTCCAGGCTGTCGGGCTTGTTGTTGGGCACGAAGAACTCGCGAACGGCGCGGTGCCACTCCAGAACGCGGAAGATACCGGGCAGCTGGAAGCGCTTGCAGAATTCCTGAATGGCGGACTCCAGCATCCACAGATGGCCGTGGTTGTTGACCAGGATGATCTTGCGGAAGCCGTCGTTCCACAGACCCAGCATCATGTAAATCAGGGTCTCTACCACCACTTCATGAGGCATATTGATGGTGCCGGGCATACCGATGTGGTGATAAGGATGGCCGCCGTAGTTCAGAGGAGGCAGAGCAAGGTTGATTTCCCTACCCTTCTTGGCGGTGTAGCGGCGAACGCCTTCCAGAATCTGAGTTACCATGAAGGTATCCAGTCCAGTGTTGGCGTGGAGGCCGTGGTTTTCGGTGCAGCCGATGGGAACGAACACGATGTCGTTCTTGCGGCGCTTCTCGATAACCTTGCAGCGAGGAGTGTTTTGAATGTAGGTGCCGGGCTTGCCCAGTTCGGAGTCGGAGGGAATGCCATATTCGGCCAGAACAGCATCCAGCTGCTCCTCGGTCATGTCCCAAACTTCCTTCTTGAGGCGGCCGACTTGGGTATCTTCAAACATGATGCCCGGAACATCGGTCATAATCCAGTTTGTCACTTGTTTCGCCATGGTGTTACCTCCTGTTTAGTTTCGCTCTCCCTTGAAAAAGAAGGGGGAAGCGCGGGGGGAATGCTCCCCCCGCCTATGATTTAGGGGATACTGACGTCAATTAGTCCATGACGCAGGTGATCTTGCAGTTGGAACGATCGGTCTGCAGGGCAATAATATTCTCGGGAACTTCGTCCAGCTTGATCTTCTTGGTGATCATGGGAGTCATGTCCATACCGGTGGCCATAGCCTGGATGACCCGCGGGAAGGTGCCGTGACCGGAGTGACCCTGAGCGCCAATGATGCGAGCACGACGTACCTGGAGAACCTCGCCGGTGACAGGCATCTTAGCCTCGGCGCGAGCAACCACAACAACGGTGGCGTTGAGGGTACGGCCTTCCCAGATAGCCTTCTCGATGCCGGGATACACAACGGTGGGCAGACCGGTGGCTTCCAGATAGAGAGAAGCGCCCATGCCGTCGGTCAGGCGGAGAACTTCCTCAGCAAAGTCAACCTTGGTGGGATCGATGATGTAGTCGGCTCCGCCCATCTTGCGAGCCAACTCGGCGCGCTCGGGCTGAGGCTCGGACAGGATGACTCTGGCAGCGCCGGCGCGCTTGAGGATCATGCAGGCGGCCAGACCTACAGGGCCGGCGCCGCAGATGACGACGTTGTCGCCGGGGCGGATGCCGCCGCCGCGCTCAATAACGGCGTTGTAGGCAACGCTGGTGGGCTCTACCAGAGAACCGGCCAAGAAGATTTCCTCTTCGGTCTTGTAAGCAGCGCGCAGGGGCTCCAGGCTCCACAGGCAGCGGTCGGGCAGAACGATGTAGTCGGCGAAAGCGCCGTTTACGTTAAAGCCGATTTCGTCCAGGCGCTCGCAGTGGTTGGGCCAACCGTCGGCGCAGGGCTGGCAGGAACCGCACCACAGCATCTCTTCGGCGCAGACAAGCTCGCCGCCCTTGAATTCGCGGTTGGTTACCTTATCCTTGGCTCCGGGGCCGCCCTTGACAACCACACCGGCCAGCTCGTGGCCGAGGATGCTGGGGAAACCAGTCAGACCGGGATAGAAGATGTAGCCGTCTTCTTTGGCCTGAGCCATATGTACGTCGCTTCCGCAGATACCGCAGGCCTTCACTTTAATCAGTACCTGGCCGGGACCGGGCTCGGGAATGTCGTATTCTTTGATGCTCAGTTTGGGATCTTTCCAAACCAAGCTGCCCAGGTAGGTCTGACGGCCTTCAATGTCCTTGGGGCCCAGTTTGAACTCGGGTTTGGGTGCCCATGTTGCATCCAGGGTAACGCCTCTCATTTTCGCCATAACGTTGCACCTCTCTCAAATATTTTTACTGCTGTTACCGGCTGTGCCGGCCTTATTGATTCCGTAGTTATGCCTTTTGCACACGCCTGCAACTATTTTTTTGTAATATCCTGTAAATATTTGAAAAATAGTTGTAAACGTTTGCAATTTAGTATATTATATATCTATTCTTCCGGAATTGTCAAGAGGATTCTTACGTGTTATAATGTTGCGCAGTGAACCTCAATTGTTTTGATACTTCGTTAACAATCTGATAATTATCAGGTTTTTTGCCTTTTAGCCCAAACTAGCCCAACGAGGTTTTGGGTGCCCTTAGCAAAGGTGCACAGGAAAACCCACGAAAGATTGTAAACGTTGTCAATCCCAGATTGGAGTGAGTGTTATGGTCAATGGAAGGGATTCTCGCCGGGTCACCATTAAGGATATTGCGCGGGAAGCCGGCGTCAGCTACGCCACGGTTTCCCGGGCGTTATCGGAGGGGAAACCCGTCAACGAAAAGACCCGCCAAAAGATATTGGAGGTGTGCCAGCGAATGGGCTACACCCCCAACTCGGTGGCCCGTTCCATGGTAATGGGGGAATCCCGTCTGCTGGGGGTAATTATCCCCAGCATCGACAACCCCTTTATGTCGGAAACCGCCTACCATATCGAGCGGTACGCCAGAGAGCAGGGATACAACATCATGCTCTGCAATTCCTTCCACAGCCTGGATTTTGAGGCCCAGACCTTTGAGCTTCTGTTGGGGCGTCAGGTGGACGGCGTTTTGTTCTTCCCCTCCCACCGGGAAAGCTACCACAATATTAAGAAGTATCTCAAGCAGGTGCCCACCGTCTTTGTCAACGAGCATCTCAGCGACAAGCCGGTGAGTTACGTGGCCACCGACAACTTCCAGGGCTCCCAGTTGGGGGTGGAATACCTGCTGGAGCTGGGCCATCGCCAAATTCTCTATCTGGGCCGCAATTCCAACACCGCCACCCACGAGCTGCGGGCCAAGGGCTATCACCATGCCTGCCAGAAAAACGGACTTTCTCCCCTGTTTTGGGACAGTCCTTATGAGGACACCACCATCGAGGCTGGTTACGAAATGGCAAAAGAGCTGTTCCGCAAGCCCCGGTACTATACCGCCATTATGGCCAGCACCGACACCCTGGCTCTGGGCGTTCTGCAGGCGGCGGAGGAACTGGGCATCGCCATTCCGGGGGATATTTCCCTTCTGGGTTTTGACAATATTCGATACGCCGCGTTGCCCAAAATCAATTTGTCCACCATCGAACAGCCCAAGCAGGCCATGGCCACCGCCGCCATGGATATGCTGCTGGAAAGCATCGCCAACGACTACGAGGCCTATTCCCACCGGGTCTTGATGCCCACCCTGGTGCGGCGCAGCTCCTGCGGCCCCGTTTCCCCGACGCCTCTGGCCTAGGGTGGCAATCAAACCGTTTGTCTTGCCTTCTCTTCCCTTTGAAATAGAGAAAAGCCAGAAAGACAGGAGGTTTACCCATGCAGAAGGTGCGTATCGGCATTGCAGGACTGGGGCGCCTGGGAATCACCCACGCCCGAAACATCGCCTTTCACACGGTGGGGGGAGAACTGACCGCTCTCTGCCGTCGGGACCCTCGGGCTTTGAAGGCGGCCGGTGAGGAATTGGGCGTTGAAAACCTTTACACCGACTTTGACGAGATGCTGGAAAAGGCGGAGCTGGACGCCGTGGTCATCGTCACCGCCAGCGATTGCCATGCCCGGCAGACCATTCAGGCCCTTCGGGCGGGGAAGCATGTCTTTTGCGAAAAGCCTCTGGGCATCTCGGCGGAAGAGTGCAAACAGGTGGAGCAGGAGGCTCTGGCCCGCCCCCATCAGGTGTTCTTCCCCGGATTTATGCGCCGATTTGACCCTTCCTACCGCTATGCCCGGGAAAAAATCGACGCCGGCCTGATCGGAGAGCCCTATCTGGTCAAAGGCTTTGGGGCGGACCCCATGTCCGTCATACAGGAGTGCATCGAATACGGCGGCAAAGGCTCCGGCGGACTGTTTATGGATTTGGGCATCCACGACATGGATTTGGCCCGCTGGTTTTTGGGAGAAGACCCCACCGGCGTCTTTGCCCAGGGGGGCAGCTTTAAGTACCCTGTTTTCGCTCAACGGGGAGACGCGGAAGCCGGCATCGCCTCCTACACCTTTGCCAGCGGCAAAATGGCTTTCCTCCACGCGGGAAGAGCTGCCCCTCACGGCTACCACGTGGAAACCGAAATTGTGGGCACCGAAGGCATCATTCGCATCAGCCCCGTCCCCAACAAGAACCACGCTATGCTGTACGTCCAGCAGGGGGTTCTCACCGAGTGTTCCGAAAACTTCCCCCAGCGGTTTGAGGAAGCCTACCGTCTGGAGCTGCAGGCCTTTATCGACTGCATCCGCAACCGCCGGCAGCCCGGCGTCACCGTCACCGACGGCCGCAAGGCGGCTCAGATTGCGGAGGCAACCACCCGCTCCTTCCGGGAAAAAAGATATGTAGAAATTGCCTATTAGTTTTTAATACGGGACGATAGGATAAATCATTCGGAACATTTTCCCCATCGCTCCGCCGTTACTGCTTTTTTCGCCCTTCCCCGTTTGCTATACTGGTTTGCGGGAGAGGAAAGAGTATGGCAAACATCAGCAGAACTGCTCCCACCACCACTTTGGGGGACTTGCGCCCCGGTCAAAGCTGCATCATTGTGGCCATTGGCGGTCAGGGAGCCATCAAGCGGCGTTTGGTGGATATGGGGCTTACTCCTGGCTGCCGGGTTTTTTTGCGCAAAACCGCCCCCCTCGGCGACCCGCTGGAAATTCACCTGCGGGGGTACGAGCTGAGCCTGCGGCGGGCCGATGCCAAAAACATCATCGTCAAAAAGGTGTAGAACTGTATGAAGATAGCTCTCACCGGGAACCCGAACTCAGGAAAAACCACCCTGTTCAACCTCTATACCGGCTCCAACCAGTACGTGGGAAACTGGGCCGGCGTGACGGTGGAAAAAAAAGAAGGCGCTTTCTCCTACAACGGGCAAACCATCACCCTGGTGGATTTGCCCGGTATCTATTCTCTCTCCCCTTACAGCATGGAGGAAATCATCACCCGCAACGTCCTCATCAACGAGCGGCCCGACGTCCTCATCGACGTGGTGGACGGCTCCAACATCGAGCGAAACCTTTACCTTGCGGTGCAGCTGATGGAGCTTTCGGTCCCCATGGTGCTGGCGGTCAACATGATGGACGAGCTGGAGGCCCGAGGGGACAAGCTGGACTGCGGCAAGCTTTCCAGGCTGCTGGGGGTGCCGGTGGTCCCCATCACCGCCCGGAAGGCGCAAAACACCGAGCTTCTGCTGGACACCGCCGTGGAGCTGGCCAGAACTTCCGCCTACAACCCTCGCCGCCCGGTGGGGCAGATTCAGTACGACAACACCACCTCTCGGGTGATTCGGGAAATATACGCCCTGCTGTGGGAACAGCCCAAGCTGCGGGAGCTTCCCCTCTGGTTCTATGCCTCCAAGCTGTTGGAAGGGGACCAGCAAGCCATCCGGGCGTTACAGCTGGACAAAAAGACGCTGGATAAAATCGAGGCGCTGGTCAAGGCTTATGAAGCCACTTCTTTTTACGGAGACCGGGAGACCATGCTGGCGGACGCCCGCTACAAAGCCATCACCGACATTGTCGCCAAAACCATGGTGAAACGCGGAGGGGAAAACAGCCTGACCCTTTCCGACAAAATTGATTTGGTGGTGACCAACCGGGTTCTGGCGCTGCCGATCTTTTTGCTGACGATGTTTCTCATCTTTGCCGCCACCTTTGGGCCGGTGGGGGACTTTCTCAGCGAAGGCATCGAGCATCTTCTCAAAGACGTGCTGGGGGGATGGGTGACCGCCCTGCTGGACGCCGCCCAGGCGCCCGGGTGGACCTACGGGCTTTTGGTGGACGCCGCCATCGGCGGCGTGGGCGGGGTGCTGACCTTCCTGCCCCAGATTATGATACTCTTCACCTGCCTGTCTCTGCTGGAGGACAGCGGCTATATGGCCCGGGCCGCCTTTATCATGGACAGGCTGCTGCATAAAATCGGACTGACCGGCAAGAGCTTTATTCCCATGTTAATGGGCTTTGGATGCACCACCCCCGCCGTCATGGCCGCCCGCACCATGGAAAACGACCGGGACCGCAGGCTGACCATCATGATTACCCCCTTTATGAGCTGCGGGGCGAGGCTTCCTATCTACGCCCTCTTTGCCGGCACCTTTTTTGCCTCCCATCAAGGGTTGGTGGTCTTTTCCATGTACCTCATCGGGATGGTGGTGGCCATCCTCAGCGGATTGATTTTGAAGAACACCCTATTTCGGGGCAAGGTTGCTCCTTTTGTGATGGAGCTTCCCCCCTACCGCCTGCCCTCGTTGGATGCTTTGGGCCGTCACGTGTGGGAAAAGTGCAAGGGATTTCTCGTCAAGGCGGGCACCCTCATCTTTTCCATGAGCGTGGTGATTTGGCTGCTGCAAAACTTCAACTGGAGCCTGCAACTGGTGGAGGACAACGCCCAAAGCATCTTCGCCTCCATCGGCAAGGCGGTGGCGCCGGTTTTTGCCCCTCTCGGCTTTGGAAACTGGCAGGCGGCGGTATCCATTCTGGCAGGGCTGGTGGCGAAGGAAACGGTGGTCACCTCCATGATGGTGCTGTACGGCGCAGCCTCCCAGGCCGAGCTGGCGGCCATCCTGCCCAATGTGTTCACCAGTCTCTCCGCCTTTTCCTTTATGGTGTTCTGCCTGCTGTATATGCCCTGCATGTCCGCCTTTGTATCCATCCGGCGGGAGATGAACAGCTTAAAGTGGGCCCTGGGCACCGCTTTGTTCAGCACAGGAATCGCCTATATTATCTCCCTGTTTATATATCAAATAGGTAAAATTTTTATTATTTAATGTTTACTTTTTGTTTAAAGTGCGGTATACTGTACTCACAATGATGGAACCGCGCCAACTTCAAGGAGGTGTGAGTTTGACCGCCGTCATTGTCGTTTTGTGCGGGCTGGTCATCGCGTTCGCTCTCTATTTATTGGTCCGAAGTTTTCGGAGAATCTCTCGGGGCCAATGCTGCGAGGGCTGTTCCGGTTGTTGGCTCAAAGAGAACTGTTCCAGTTATCGCTCTGACGATGTGACCACCAAGAAAGGATGTGGTTGACCTTGGCAGAAGTGCCGCTGGTTCTGCGAGAAGCCAGCGAAAATTATCTGGAGGCTATTTTGAAGCTGGAGGAAATGTCCGGACCGGTTCGTTCCATTGACGTTGCCAACCTGTTGGGCGTTTCCCGCCCCAGTGTCAACAAGGCTGTTTCGGTTTTGAAAAAAGCGGGGATGGTAGAGCAGCAGCCCTACGGCAGAATCAGTCTCACCCCTCTGGGCCGGGAACAGGCCCGGGCGGTGGATTTTCGCCACCAAACCCTCAAGCGGTTTTTAACCAAAATCCTGGGCGTGGAGGAAAGCGTCGCCGAAGAAGACGCCTGCCGCATGGAGCACGTCATCAGCCCCGAAACCATGAATCGGCTGACCGACTATATTCAAAAAATTAAAGAGGATAACGAAAACATTCCCGGTGCCGAGTAAGCGCCGGGAATGTCGTAAGTGATGCTATTTGTTTGGATGGTCAATTTGCCTGTTGACGGGAATTTTTGCATGCCGGCGACGCGCCTGTCATTCATTGCCGATGCAGGATAATACAACCGGCCGCTTTTCTAAAAAAAGGGAAAACCAGGCGTATTTGAGCCATATCTTCCAATCGGTGCCATGAAGGGAAAAACATAGCAGGCTTACTGCCGGATATTACATGGCGGCTGCGACTAGCAAATATCCGTGAAAATGCTATAATGACTCTTGAACAGGCGCCTAGTCATCCTTGTTCTGCTTGTCCCGCCCCAGCATCAAATCCCCCAGCAGCCCGCCGCATACTCCGGCGGCAAAGCTGGCAGGTGCGGCCTCCATACACCCCCGGTAAAGGGTGATGGCGTGGAAGTAATTTGGTACATAAGGTGCGGATAACAAGGAGATAACCCCCACTATGTAAAAGACAAGCATCACTCCCGCTCCCAGCTTAATCGCCAGTTTGGGATAGGGGCCCATTTCCCGGAACAAATCCAGGAACTTGCGTATTTTCAGACGCATACACGCCTCCTTTCCGACCGGGGGCATGTACCCCCTATCTAATTGGATGAGATGAGTGTAACATAAAGTTTCACTCGTCACAAGGCGCAATAAATGGCAACGAAAGGTTTTGACACAGTGTTTACTGGGATTTCTACCGCTTGCTTTTATCCTGCCACAACCGAGGACAGCCTCCTGCAGATAGCTCCTCTTGGCCCCGCCTGCATCGAGGTATTCCTCAACGCCGCCATGGAGCTGCGCCCCGATTACCTGAAAAAATTGCGCTCCATTGCCGAGGGCAGTGGCATTCGGGTGGTTTCGGTGCACCCTTACTGTTCGATTATGGAACCTATGCTGTTTTTCTCTTATTACCAGCGCAGGTTTGAGGAAGGAGTGGAGCTGTACAAACACTTTTTTGCAGCCGCAGCTCTGCTGGGCGCCGACACCCTGGTGTTTCATGGGGACTTAAAACAAAGCACTTTGCCTCGGGAAGAGTATTTCCGCCGTTTTTCCATTCTGTGGGAAACCGCAAAGTCCATGGGAATTCACCTTTGCCAGGAAAATGTGGAGCGGTGCGTTTCGGGCTCCATGGATTTTCTCGCCGACATGAAACGCGCCCTGCCTGACGTGGAGTATATTTTGGACGTCAAGCAGGCGGTACGTGCGGGGCAAGAACCTTTTGAACTGGCAAATTTGTTGGGCGAAAAAGTCCGCCACATCCACATGAGCGACCATCGGCAAGGAGCCGATTGCCTTGTACCGGGCAGCGGAGTTTTCAACATGCGAGAATTCCTTTTTACAATGAGGAAAAACGGGTTTTCCGGCGGAGTGATTGTGGAACTTTATCGGGAAAACTTTAAGGATATTGTGGAAATATCCCGGGGTTTTCAACACCTTTCCACCATTGTCTCAACCGTCTCGTAAAACCACTAAACTTATCGACTGTAATCGACTTTATTTTCCGTTTTGCACAGATGTCTCCTCCATCTTTCTGTAATATCCTACAAAAACCGTAAAATTTGCAATTTGCGGTGTCGAAAAAAGACATAGAAATCATCTTGCATATTGCCAATTTTTGTGGTTTTTTATGTATGTTAAACATTTTTTGATATGGTGGAGTAGGTATTTCCGTACCATCCTTGCCACTGGTAAGGTTGTTACGTGCTGGAACGGTGTGTTTTGAAGGGAGGTTCTGGAACGTCTTGTTGTATGTAAAGAAGTACGCATTGGTATCCAACGACCGAGAACTGAGCATGGAGCTTACAACTTGCAACATTGTTGACGAAGAGGAAAAAATTAGTTATACTACATATGGATTTCGAATCCTAGACGAACACAACAACATATTGTTTTCCGCCAAAGACGTAGACACCAACCAGGAGTTTGTGGAGCAATTTATTCGACTCTGCGCTGAAAACGATGTGCGGCTGGTTCATATTCCCGAATTGCTGGAGGATTATCTGAGCCAGCGTTGACGCAAGGAGATGATGCCCGTTGAAATGTCCCTTTTGCTTTTACCCGGAAAGCAAGGTGATTGATTCCCGCCCAACCGACGAGGGAGAAAAAATCCGTCGTCGACGGGAATGTCTAAACTGCGAAAAACGATTTACCACATACGAAATTGTGGAAACCACCCCCATAATGGTGGTTAAGAAGGATCGGCGCAGAGAGGCTTTTAATCGGGAAAAATTGCTGGCGGGTCTGATGCGGGCTTGCGATAAACGTCCTATCTCCGCGAAACAGTTGGAGGAAATCGCCGACAGTATCCAGCAGAAAATACAAAACTCCATGGACCGCGAGGTGTCCTCCGCCTACATTGGAGAATTGGCGATGGAGCACCTCAAGGAAATTGACGAGGTTGCCTATGTCCGTTTTGCGTCGGTTTATCGTCATTTTAAGGATATTAACTCCTTTATGGAGGAACTGACCAATATCCTGAAGGATAAATCGCGCAATACTTCCGAATCCGAGTAGAAACACAAGCAGAGCCGGCTTTCGCCGGCTCTGTTTTTTAGGGAATTGGAAAGCCCTATGGCAGCCTTCATCATGGAGGGGCGCCGTGTCATATAACCGCGCACTGAGCTCCGCTATTTTGCAGGCGTAATATTCCAGCTCGTCTAGAGAACTCTGTTGGTGCGCTCACGTTACACAAACTTGTATCCTCAATGCATAAGGCCTGAGAAAACACAATTCGTGTGATTTCTCAGGCCTTTTTCTTGTTCCTCATGTCCGGTCTTTCCTTAGCGCAACCATGATCCCTTTCCGTATGAATACAGGGAGTATTTGACAGGAAAGGCTTAATTAATTAGAAGGACGGAGGAGTAACGGCAAAAATAACCTGCACTGTTTCTTCGGTCGGATTATACCAGCGATGCTTGGCCCCACCTGGTATGCGGACGCTGTCTTCGTGATGGAGGGTATAATTCATCCCGTCAATTTGAAGTTCCACTTCCTTACCGGAATAGAGAAACGCGACCTCTTCACCCAGGTGGCTATTGGATTCCGAGTTGGAATAGGAATGGGGCGGGATAATCATCATGCAAAATTCAATGTCACCCCGGGTGTTTGGCGTCAGCAATTCGTAGGTTACCGATGGCTCCAGCTTGCTTCCAAGGGTCTTCCGGGTGTTGGGAGTCACCACAACGGCGGAATCCCCGTCTTCTTTAAAGAAGTAGTATAACGGAACCTCTAAAGCAATGCTAATGGCTCGCAGCGTTGAAATGGAAGGGTTGACCATACCGCTTTCGATTTGGCTAATCATGGAGGCGGTAAGGCCCGACATTGCAGCTAGCTTGCGCGTGCTGATTTTTTTGTTTTTGCGTATTGTTTGAATCTTCTTTCCAATGTTCAGATCTTCCAACGAGAAAACCCCTGTTTCCATTATTTGATACATTATAAATCATTTCCCACTTTAGTTTCAAGATTGAAAACGGTGTATCTACTTCCCGACTTGTGTAAGTAATGTTAAACTGTAATTAACACATATGGGTCGTGCATCTTTACAAATTATTCCGCTTGCAATTTGTTAATTCATACAAAGTCAATTATTTATACCGTATATTATAGAATTAATTAGTTGACAATATATAAAATAATGACTATATTGAAATTAACAAAGTTCAGCTTTTGTTCTAATCAGCACTGCAGTGTTTGAAAATAAGTTAAGTGTAACTAAACATAATGGAGGGAGTGAACAGAGGTGCTGGATGTTCTAATCAAAAATGCCAAAGTGATAGACGGAAGCGGCAAACCCGCTTATGAAGGCCACATTGGCATTGTTAAAGGCAAAATTGTGATGGCAGCCGGCAATGAAGAAGCGGAAACCGTTATTGATGCCACGGGCAAATACGTCAGCCCCGGCTGGATTGACGCCCATTCCCACGGCGATTTGATTCTTGGCACCGAAGATGCTCACTTGTTTAAGACCACCCAGGGCGTTACCACCGAGATTACCGGCCAATGCGGTTTATCCATGGCTCCCGTTGCGCCGGAAAACCTGGCTGCCATTCAGAACATGCTGTCCATGGGCACCACCTGGTTCCCGGATGACATGAAAAACTGGACCAGTTTTGCGCGTTTTCTGGAATATGCCGACAAGCAGAAGCTGACGGCAAATGCCAAAATATATATTGGACACAGCAGCCTGCGCATAGCGGTCATGGGAATGGCGAACCGCCCCGCTACCGATGCCGAACTGGACAAAATGAAAGGCATTTTGCGGGAAGCTATGGAAGACGGCGCGGCAGGTTTCTCAACGGGCCTTATCTACACGCCCAGCTGCTATGCGGAAGAGAAGGAAATCATCGAACTTGCCAAGGTGATTGCTCCCTTCAACGGTGTTTACGCAAGCCATATGCGCAATGAAAGCGACAAGATTGTGGACGCCGTCAAGGAGACCATCAATGTAGGCCGTCAGGCGGGCGTAATGGTGGATATTTCGCATCACAAGATGCTGGGCAAGCCCAACTGGGGCAAACAGAAGGAAACCCTCGCACTCATCCATCAAGCAAACGACGAGGGAATCCCGGTGATTTGCGACCAGTATCCCTACACCTGCAACATGACAACGCTCAATGCGTGCATGCCGCCCTGGTATTTTGAAAACGGCTTCCATGCCATGACGGAAAAGCTCAAGGACAAGGCTTTCCGCAAAAAGCTCAAAGCCGAGATGGAAGACCCCGCGACTCCATATGACAACTATTATCTGAACGCAGGCGGCTGGAGCGGCGTCTATGTCTATTCCGCCTCCAAGACACCCGAAGCGGAAGGCCATTTCATCACCGAGTATGCGGAATCCATCGGCAAAGATCCCTGGGAAGCGTTCTTTGATTTGTGTGTCGCCAACAACTGCGAAACCGGCGGCGTTTACAGCAGCATGTGTGAGGAAGACGTGTGCGAAATCATCCAGGACCCCTATTGTATTGTCGGTAGCGACGGTTTGACACGCAGCTGGAAGGAAAAGGGGCATCCCAGAGCCAGCGGCACATTCCCTCACGTCATCACCTATTTCGTAAAAGAGAAAAAGATTCTCACCCTGGAACAGGCCATCCACAAAATGACCGGTCTCACCGCCAAATATTTGCGCATCAAGAACAAAGGCCTGATCAAGGAAGGTTATGACGCCGACCTTGTCATCTTTGACTACGAGAAGCTTCAGGACACCGCAACCTACAGCAATTCCAACAGCATCACCGAAGGCATTCATTACGTGTTTGTAAACGGGGTGCTCGTATACAAGGACAAACAATTTACTGGCGCAACTCCTGGCCGTATGATTCGACACAACGCCTAAGTGTTCCACCATCTGAACAAATAAAGAAAGGATAGTATAATATGGCACCGCTAGTTGCATTTGTAATTGTTTTCGCGCTTCTGCTGGTAGCTCTCATCAAGTTCAAAGTGACTCCTTCCGTAGGTCTTTTTGCCGCCGCAGTTATTTTCGGGCTCATAGTCGGTATGCCCGCCGCCGATATTCTCAACAATTTGCCGGCCGGATTTGGAAACATGATGAAGAGCATCGGCCTTCTGATTGTGTTCGGAAGCATCTTCGGGGATTTCCTTGGGGAATCCGGAGCCACGGAAGAACTGGCCAAAGGGATGGTTCGCCTGTTTGGCAAAAAACATGACCTTCTGGCGTTGAACCTGGTTGGATTCATTCTTTCCATCCCCATCTATTTTGGATGCGCCTACATCATGACGGCTCCGCTGGTCTGTGCTCTTCAGAAAATCAGCAAAAAGAGCATGAAGGGCTATGTCATCGCCATCTTTACCGGGTTGATGCTGACCCACAGCTGTGTTGCTCCAACGCCGGGACCTCTTGCTGTTGCCGGACAGATAGGCGCCAATGTGGGTTGGTTCATCATTTGGGGCATTGTTGTTTGCCTCCCCGCAAGCCTTCTTGTCGGCTGGCTCTATGCCAACTTCGTCGTGAGTCAGGAAGAAAAGAAGCAGGCCCGTGAAGTTATGCGGGAAATCGCGGAAAACGACGATTTGATTGCGCCGGACCCCACAAAGCCCTCTGCCCTGAAGGCTTTCCTGCTGGTCATTTTCCCCATTGTCCTGATTGTCTTTGCCTCTATTTTCTCTCTCTTTGTGACCGAAGGACCCGCCTACACTGTCATCAACTTTATTGGAAACTCCAACATTGCGCTGTTTATCGCCATGCTGGTGACCGGTTTCGCGCTCCAAAAGTACATACCTAAAAAGACGGTCATGCAGTTTATCGATGAGGCTGCCAACCGTACCGGCAACATCCTTCTCATTGTCGGTGCCGGTGGATGCTTCGCTGCCATCCTGGGCGCCACTACCATGAGCACGGACCTTGTGGACATCATGTCGGCAACCAATATGCCGGTCATTCTGCTGGGATTCCTGCTTGCTTTCTTCATCCGTGCCGCCGTAGGTTCCGCCACTGCAGCCATGCTGACCTCCATTGCCATTGCCGGCCCCGTTTGTGTCGCTACGGGTATGTCTCCGGTTATCGCAGGTTTGTCGGTCTGCCTCGGAGCACACGCTGCCACCTTCCCCACCGACGTCACCTTCTGGTTTCCCTCTACTTACAACGGCCTCAATACAAAGGACTGCCTTATGACCACAACCGTGCCGTGCATCCTATCCGGTGTGATTGGTCTGATTATACTTGCCATACTTAACGCATTTTCCGGCGTGCTGCCCGGAATGTTCTGAGTGATTAAACCAAAAAGGAGATATTATGACCTCTCTGACTAAAATTGTTGCCAATAAATCGATTGCGGAATGGATTGTGTCCTGTCCGGTTGTGGGGGATATCTGCGAACTAAAGGAAACCGTATGGGTAAACCCCGACAAGATGCCCTTCAACCTGGCAATGGCTTCCTGCCCCCTCACCATGGAGGATATTGTGGATGCCGCCGACCGCCTTGACCGGTTTGCCCCCTATATTCGCAAAGTTTTCCCGGAAACTGCCGCAACCAGTGGAATCATTGAATCTGCTATTCGTCCAATCCCCCACATGCAAAAACTGCTGGAAGAGGATGAGAATATTCCGATTCCAGGGCAAATGTGGCTTAAGCTGGACAGCCATCTGCCCATATCAGGTTCCATCAAAGCCCGGGGTGGAATCTATGAAGTTTTGAAGACCGCCGAGGATATCGCCATCAGTAATGGGCTTCTCCAGAAAGGCGATGACTATACGGTTTTTGACAGCGAATCGTTCCGCGCTTTGTTTTCCAACTACGAAATCGTCGTCGGCTCCACCGGAAATCTAGGCCTTTCCATCGGAATCATGAGCGCCAAGCTGGGATTTCAGGTGACGGTCCACATGTCGGCCGACGCCAGACAGTGGAAAAAGGACTTGCTCAGAAGCAAGGGCGTTACGGTGGTGGAATACGATTCCGATTACAGCATCGCCGTGGCGGAAGGAAGAAAATTGGCCGCTCAAAACCCCCGTTGCCACTTTGTTGACGACGAAAATTCCAAAACACTGTTCCTCGGCTATGCCGTTGCCGCTCTGCGCTTGAAAAAGCAACTGGATGAAAAACAAATCGCGGTTGATGAAGAGCATCCGCTGTTTGTATACCTACCCTGCGGCGTTGGCGGCGGACCGGGCGGCGTTTCCTTTGGACTGAAAATGGTATTTGGAGACGCTGTGCACTGCTTCTTTGCCGAACCCACCCATGCTCCCTGCATGATGCTGGGAATGGCGACGGGCGAGAACAACAACGTGTGTGTTCAGGATTTCGGCCTGGATAATTTGACCGCCGCCGACGGTTTGGCGGTGGGCCGCGCTTCCGGCTTTGTCGGGTCGTTGATGCGTCCATTCATAAGCGGCTGTTATTCTTTGAAGGATGAGCGCATGTTCAGGATGCTTGCTCAGCTTGCGGATTCGGAGAGCTTATATCTGGAACCCAGCGCATTGGCTGGAATGTACGGTCCCGTTTTGATTCAAAAGTCCGAGGCGATGGGCAAGTACATTGTGGACTCCGGGCTGGAAGGCAAAATGGCCAATGCACTGCATCTTGTTTGGGCCACCGGCGGAAACATGGTGCCGAAAGAAGAAATGCAATCTTATTACGAAAAAGGAAAAACACAGCTCTAAAAAGACTATCCCCTCTATCATTCGGTCCAAACTTTGCCCATTGGAAATCTTTGTCTAGGTTTCCAATGGGCCCTTTTTATGATGATGGGGGAGCTTGCCGGCGCTGCCCCAGATTCCCCTCTTCCGGGCAGAGCTTTTGCAGAAACCACTTGTCCCCGGCTTTTCTTTGAAAAGGTCGGGGATTCGCTTTTGAGGCGGTTTGTGGTATAATAGCATATAGATTCTGAGTGGCAGTATGGCGGCAACTGGCTTGCCGTTGTGATGCTGTTTCTCCATTCCCGTTGCGGGAAGCGTATGGAATTTCATCCCCTATTGCGGCGCATCGCACCACGGTGCGCCGCGGGCGTCTTGCCGGACGCCCCATTTTTATGCCGGGAGGACCTCATGAAAGAAACCAGTCAACAATACTTCTTTTCCCTCAAACAAAAAGCGCTGGAGCGCTATTTTGGCCGGCTCAACGCCGTTCAGCGACAGGCGGTCCTGCATCGGGACGGCCCCCTGCTGATTTTGGCCGGAGCGGGCAGCGGCAAAACCACCGTTTTGATTAACCGCATCGAAAATATGATTTTGTTCGGCAACGCCTATTATTATCAGGGGGATTACGTTCCCTCCGCACAGGATATGGCGCTGCTGGAAGGCTACGTCAACGGCGGAGAACTCAGCCCTCAGGAGCTTTCCCGCATCATTGCCCACGACGCCGTCCGCCCCTGGAATGTGCTGGCCATCACCTTTACCAACAAGGCGGCGGGAGAGCTGCGGGACCGGCTCAAGGCCCGGCTGGGAGAGGATATGGCCGCCGACATTGCCGCCTCTACCTTCCACTCCATGTGCGTGCAGATTCTGCGCCGGGAAGGGGAAGCCATCGGCTACGGCCGCAGCTTTACCATCTACGACACCGACGACTCCCTGCGGGTGATTAAGGACTGCCTGAAGCAGTTGGATATCAGTGAAAAGGTGTTCCCTCCCCGCTCTATTTTAGGAGAAATCGGTCGTGCCAAAGACACCCTGCTCAACGCCAAAGGTTACCGGGAAAAAGCCGGAGAGGATTACCGCAAAAAGGTCATCGCCAGCGTCTTTGAGCTTTACGAGAAAAAGTTAAAGTCCGCCAACGCCATGGACTTTGATGATTTAATTACCCAAACCGTTTTCCTCTTCCGCCAGCATCCCGCTATTTTGGAAAAGTACCGTAACCGCTGGCGCTACATCATGGTGGACGAGTATCAGGACACCAATCACGCCCAGTATGTCCTGGTCTCCCAGTTGGCGGAAGGGCACCACAACCTCTGCGTGGTGGGCGACGACGACCAGAGCATCTACAAATTCCGGGGAGCCACCATCGAGAACATCCTCAGCTTTGAGGAGCAGTTCCCCGGCGCTCAGGTAATTCGGCTGGAGCAAAACTACCGCTCCACCGGCAACATCCTGGACGCCGCCAACGGGGTCATCGCCCACAACACCGAGCGGAAAGGCAAAAATCTGTGGACCGCCGGCGACCCCGGCAAAAAGGTGCAGATTCACCGGGTCAGCGACGAGGAGGAGGAAAGCCGCCTCATTGCCGACATGGTGCTGGAAAATGTCAAGGCGGGAGCCAGATTTTCCGACCACGCCGTCCTGTACCGGATGAACGCCCAGTCGGGAACGGTGGAGCGGGCTTTGGCCAAAAACGCCATCCCCTACCGGGTGATCGGCGGCCTGCGGTTTTATGAGCGCAAGGAAATCAAAGACATGCTGGCCTACCTGACGGTGCTGGTCAACCCTGCCGACAACCTGCGGCTGACCCGGATTATCAACGAGCCCAAGCGAAAAATCGGAGCCGCCACCGTGGACGCCGCTCTGGAAATCTCCGCTTCCCTGGGGATTCCCCTGCTGGATGTGCTGCGGCAGTCGGAGCAGTTTGCCGCCCTTTCCCGGGCCAAGGCGGCGCTGGATTCCTTTGTGGACATTATCGACAACCTGACCGAACTGGCGGAAAACGTATCCCTGGACGTGTTGCTGGAACAGGTGCTGGAACTGACCGGCTACCGGGCCATGCTGGAAGAACAGGGGCTGGAAGGCGCCGCCCGCATGGAGAATATTCTGGAGCTTAAGAGCAACCTCATGCGCTATGAGCAGGAAAACCCGGAGGAGGGGCTTGCCGGGTTTTTGGAGGAAATTGCCCTTTACACCGACGTGGACAACTACGACCCCGACGCCGACGCCATGGTGCTGATGACCATTCACTCCGCCAAGGGGTTGGAGTTTAAGCACGTCTTCATCGCCGGCATGGACGAGGGCATCTTTCCCGGACGCAACGCCCTCAACTTCCCCCCGGAACTGGAGGAGGAGCGTCGCCTTGCTTATGTAGCCATCACCCGCGCCAGGGAGACGCTGACCATCACCTCCGCCCGGCGGCGGCTGCTGTTCGGCCAGACGGTTTACAACCAGCCCTCCCGCTTTCTGCGGGAAATCCCCAAGGAAAACGCCGAATATAAGGACCACACCGTGCAGACGTCCGTCCGTTCGGCAACCCCTCCCCGCAAGGTGGAAACCCGTCCCCGCCACACCATCGACATCGGCGTGGGAATGCAGCCCGCCCCCAAACCCGCCGAGAAAGCCGGCGGCTTTCAGCCGGGCGAAACGGTGCGCCACAACGTCTTTGGAGAAGGGGTTGTCCTTTCCGCCAAGGCCATGGGCGGCGACACCCTGCTGGAGGTGGAATTTGCCAAGGCGGGAGTCAAGAAAATTATGGCCAATTACGCCCGCCTGACCCGGCTGTAAAGTCTTCTTTTACGTTAATATGCCAAAGCCCCCCTGCTTCGTATGGAGCAGAGGGGCTTTGCAATAAAGGAGGATTAGGATGTTAATCTGGCTATGTAGAGGAGGGAAGGTAGATGGGCTGCAGCTGCTTGCCCTCCAAAGCGGCCTGGGCAGCCTTTGGAATCAGGCTGAAATCCGCTATCATGGACCGGGGCTTGGCGTCGGGGTCGTCCTGCCGCAGGGGCACAAAGTAGATGTTGCGGTAGTTTAACAGCATACCGATGTTTTTGGCGGAACCGCCCAAAGCGTCGTTGGTGGAAACGGCAATGAGAACCGGGCGGCCATTGCGCAGCTGGCTTTTGGCGCTCATGGTGACGCAGGTGTCGGTGATGCCGTAGGTCAGTTTGGCCAGGGTGTTTCCGGTGCAGGGCGCGATGAGAAGCAAATCCAGCAGCTTTTGCGGGCCGATGGGCTCCGCCTGGACCAAGCTGGAAATGGCTTTGTTCCCCGTCAGAGATTCAAAGGTGTCCACCCAATCTTTCGCCCTGCCAAAACGGGTGTCGGTGGTGTAGGCGTTTTCCGAAAAGATGGGAACTACGTCCCATCCGTCCGTAATCAGGGCTTTGGCGGCCTCCAGGGCCTTTTCAAAGGTGCAGAAGGAACCGGTCAGTGCCAAGCCAATGCGTTTCTTGCTCACGGGATAACCCCCTTTTCATGGAGAATATTGAATATGGTGTCCAGGGTAATGACTCCGGCGGTTATGGGGGCCACCTTTCCCGGCAGCGAAAGGGCCCATTCGACTTTCAGGCCCAAAGCCCTGGCTGCCTCAAAATCCACTCCTCCGGGCTTGGAGGCTAGGTCGATGATGAGACAGCTTCGCTTGAGCAGCGCCAACTTTTCCTCCTCAAAGAGAAGGGAGGGAACCGTGTTGACCACCAAATCGGCCGCCGGCAGATGCTCCGCCATTTCGGAAAGGTGAACCGGCTGGCAGCCGGCCACCCTGGTCCAGGCAAGGTCGCTGCACTTGCGGGCCACCACTATCACCTTGGCTCCAAAGGAGCGGAGCAGCCCCGCCAACACCTTGGCGATGCGCCCGTAACCGGTAATCAAACAGGTGGCTCCAAACAGGGTGATGGGCATTTCCCGCAGGGCGATTTCGATGGCTCCCTCGGCGGTTGGCACCGCATTGAGGACGGCAAATTCCTCGCGGTTCAGGTAGTCGATGATTTCCAATCCCCGCTGGGCCGCCAGTTCCTGGGCCGAAGAAGGCACCTTGCCGGCCAGCACAATGGTGTCGGGGTGGATGTAGTCCAGACATTCCTGCAACGTCACCTTGAGAGAACTGCCGGGGGCGTTAATTTCCCAGTCGTTGCCCAAAAGAGGCAGCGGAAAAATCACCACATTGCTCTGTGGCAGAATCTTTTTCACATCGTCTACCGTGATGATTTTTTTATGTAACTTTACGCCCTCGTGAAGCATCATGGCGTAGATGCGGTAGCCGTCTTCCCGAGCCGCCAGAGCGTTGGCCAGATGTGCCTGGCGGGCATCTCCTCCCAAAATGGAGAAGACCTTGGTTTTCATCATAGGCAAAACCCTTTCCCAACATAAATCAAACTATTTTATGTGGAAGAGCAAGGGTTGGTGCCTGTATTGGTGGCAAATTCGGCTAGTTTAAAGGGAACCGCATTCACTTTCTGCAAAGAATTTTACAGGCCCTTCCTTTTTCGGCAGTTTATGTTATACTATAATGGAGTTTTTTGTGGATTGTTGAGGAGGTGCTGTGTTGGCGTATACCATAGAGCATCGAATCCCCACGGCGGAGCAGTGGATGGCATTGCGGGCAAGCGTGGGTTGGCCCACCTTTCCCATCGAGGTGGCGGAGCGCAGTCTCGCCATGACTCCTTTTTGCGTCTGCGCCTTTGAAGGGGACCAGCTCATTGGCATGGGCCGCGTGTTGGGCGACGGCGTCATCAGCTTTTATGTGGGCAACGTCATGGTCCGACCCGACCGCCAGGGCCTGGGCATCGGGAAAAAAATTATGGAGCACATTATGGAATATCTAAAGGAAAATGCCGTGCCCGGCGCCATTGCCAGCCTTCTTGCCATCAAGGGCAAAGAGGATTTTTACACCCAGTTCGGCTTTCAGCGCCGCCCCGACGAGCATCACGGCAGCGGCATGAGCATTCGGTTTTAGATCATGTTGCCGGTTAAAATTATATCGGTGGGAAAACTGGGGGAGCCCTGGATGCGGCAGGGCTGCGAGGAATATCTCAAGCGGCTGGGTGGCATGGTAACGGTAACGGAAATTCCCGAGCAGCATTTACCCCAAAACCCATCCCCCGCCCAAATCCAGCAGGCCTTGAGTCGGGAGGCGAAGCTGATTCGGGATAAGATTCCCCCGCGAGCCTTTACCGTTGCCCTGTGCATCGAAGGGGAGATGATGTCCTCCCCAAAGCTTGCGGAAGTTTTGGAGCGGGCCGCCCAGCAAAATCCCTGCGCCGTCTTTCTCATCGGCAGCTCCTACGGCTTGGAGGAAAGCCTTAAGCGGGAGGCCGGTCTGCGGCTTTCCTTCTCCCCCATGACCTTTCCCCATCAGCTGGCCCGAATTTTACTGTTGGAGCAGTTGTACCGAGCGTCCTCCATTCAGGCGGGCGGAAAATATCACAAGTAAGGTGGATGCCCATGAACTCTTTTACTCGCGTGCGCTTTTCCGCCGCAGAAATGGCCCTGGTTTCCGTCTTTGCCGCTTTGACGGCGGTGCTGACCCAAATTATCGTCCCTCTGCCCGCGGTGCCCATTTCCCTGGGCAACTTCGCGGTGATGCTCTGCGCGGCGGTGCTGCCCCTGAAACTGGCTTTTGCCGCCCAAAGCGTCTACCTGCTGCTGGGCGCCTTCGGCGCTCCGGTGTTCACCTACTTCAGCGGTGGGTTCCACAAGCTGGCCGGCCCCACCGGCGGCTATCTGGTGGGCTATCTGGCTCTGGTGCTGGCGGTGGGATTTTTGCGGGGACGCTATCCCAACGCCGGTTTGCTCGGCCTTTCCCTCATGATGCTGGTGGGAATGGCCCTCTGCCTTGCGTTTGGCACCTTGTGGCTGGCGGTTGGCCTGGGATATTCGGCAAAGCAGGCCTTTCTGGTGGGAGTCGCCCCCTTCCTGGTCTTTGACTGCATCAAAGCCGTGGCCGCTTCGGTCATCGGCCTGCGGCTGAGGTCCGCCTTAATCCGGGCAGGCCTTGGCTGTCAGCTGTAAGATTACTCTCTACCCTATTTCATTACGTCATATTAGAAAAGGATGTTCCTATGACCCGATCTGCCTTTGTTTCCATTGTTGGACGCCCCAATGTGGGAAAATCCACCCTGCTCAACGCGTTGGTGGGCGAACATGTGGCCATTGTCTCCCCCAAACCCCAAACCACCCGCACCCGCATCACCGGCATTCTCACCCGGGGGGAAGACCAGTTTGTGTTTATCGATACCCCCGGCATGCACGTTCCCCGCACCAAACTGGGGGACTATATGGTGGGCCAGGTCAACGAGGGGATGGCCGATGTAGACGTGGCCTTGCTGGTCACCGAACCGACGGGGGAAATCCACCCCGTCGAGGCCATCCTGCTGGAGCGGCTGCGCCAGAACAAAACCCCTGTGATTCTGATTCTCAACAAGGTAGATGCTCTGGCGAAAAAGGAACTGATGATGGAGAAAATCGCCGCCTTTGCGGCTCAGCACGATTTTGCCCAAGTCATTCCCCTCAGCGCCCAGGAGGGGGACGGCATTGACATTTTGCTCCAAGAGCTGTCCCACTTTGCCAAGCCCAGCCCCCACTACTTTGACGAGGACTCCTACACCGAACAGCCCGAGCGGGTGATTGTGGCCGAACTGATTCGGGAAAAGATGCTGCTCAACTTGCGGGATGAAATTCCCCACGGGGTTGCCGTGGTGGTGGAGCAGATGAAGGACCGGCCCGACGGCTCCATCATCGACATTGCCGCCACCATTTACTGTGAGAAGGACACCCATAAGGGAATCATCATCGGCGCCAAGGGGGAAACCCTCAAGAAAATCGGCAGCCAGGCTCGGGCGGACATCGAACAGTTCCTGCAGGCCAAAGTCAATCTCCAGTGCTGGGTGAAAGTCCGCAAGGACTGGCGCAACCGGGAGGACAGCCTGCGGCAACTGGGCTTCCGGTAATGGAAGTTTGCCAAATTGAAACCAATAAACAAAACCGCCGGAATGGTAGAAACAGTCTACCTCCGGCGGTTTTCTTATGGTACTACTTTACTTGTGGTATAATTCGTACTTCGCTATACGCTTGATGTATTACAGTTTGGTATATATAGATGAACTATTACTTATCGGAATTCAGATGGCGCAGTAGAAACTCACCCATCTCCGCCACCGACTGGCGGCTTTCCCGCAGGGTATGCCCGGTCAGGGAAAAATCATGGTACATCTCCCGCCAGATTTTGCAGAAGGCGTCCACCCCCTGGCCGTGGGCCTTTTTGGCAAAGGCGGCGCAGTCGGCGGCAAGGGATTCGTCCCCGCCCACGTGAATGAGCAGGGGCGGAAAGCCTTGCAAGTCCCCGCAAACCGGCGAGAGCAGCGGGTCGGTCAATGAATGCCCCTGGGCGTAAAGGTCCATGATGTTCTGCCTCTTGCCCTGCCAGTAAGCAAAGGCAAGGGGCGGAGGACACCGCCGAAAGTTGCTGGCGTCGCTCAGATCGGTAACGGGGGACAGAAGCCCTATGGCGCAGGGCAGGGCGGCGCCCTCCGCCCGCAACTGGTGAGTCAGGGCAAGGCACAGGTTGCCCCCCGCCGAATCTCCCAGCAGGGCAACCTGGCCGGGTTGATAACCCAGCTGCAGCAGAGCATCCCAAACGGCGCGGCAGTCCTCCAGGCCGGCGGGAAAGGGGTGCTCCGGCGCCAGACGATACTCCACCGAAAGCACCGAAAGCTCGGTGGCCTGGGCAAAGAGGGACGCCGCAAACCGGGAAGTGACCAGATTACCCAGACACCAGCCTCCCCCGTGGAGGTAGAGAATCACCTTGGGGGTGAGGGCTTCCGACAAGCCTACCCACTCGCATGGAACTTCGCCCAGGGTGACGGGGGTTGTATGAATTCCCGGAAGGGTGGGCAAGGCTTCGTAGAGCTTTTGATTGTACGCCCGCTGCTCCTCCACCGTCATCTCACCCATGTGGTCTTGCTTTTTCTGGGCGGCCTTCTTCACCAAAAGGGAGGCCGCACCCACGCTTTCGCTGGAAAACTCCAAATAGAGCATTTCTTCCTGTGACATGGCAATTTCCTTTCACGGTTCCGAAGGTGCGGAGGCTTCCTCCGGGTGCAGATGCTGATACAGAGCGCGGGCGGCGGGCAACGTCATGCCCGGCGCCTGGGAAAGCTCCTCGGGGCTTGCGGCCAAAAGAGCCTTCTGGGTTTTAAAATGCCGCAATAGGGCTGCGGCCCGCTTTTCTCCAATGCCGGGCACCTGCGTCAGACTCAAAGTAAAGGCGTTCTTCTTGTGCTTTTGCTTCATGTGGCTGATGGCAAAGCGGTGCACTTCCTCCTGGATGTTGGAAACTAGCGTGAAGGCCTTGCGGCTTTTGGCGATGGAGATTTCCTCCCCCTCCCCCGCCACGGCCCGGGTTTTGTGGGAGGAGTCCTTTACCATGCCAAAGACGGGGATGCTCAGCCCCATCTCCCGGAGCAGCGGTTCCACCACGCTCACATGCCCTTTGCCGCCGTCCAGCAAAATCAAATCGGGAAGGCGCTTAAAGCCCGGGTCGGTTTCCTCCGGGTTCCGGTATCGGTCAAACCGCCGCTGGAGCATCTCCCGCATGCTGCCGTAGTCGTCCACGCCGGCGACCGTCTTCATATTGAACTTTTTATAAGCCGAGCGCAGGGGTCTTCCCCCCTCAAAGACCACCATACCACCCACAATGGTCTGGTCGCCCAGGTTGGAAATATCGTAGGCTTCGATGTACTGAGGCGGCGCGGGAAGTCCCAGCAGCCGGGCCAGTTCGTCCAGAGCGGCCAACTCCTTGCCGCTGCGCTCCAACCTGTTGGCAAGGTGCTGCGCCGCGTTGGCCAGCGCCATCTCCACCAGCCGCTGCCCTTCTCCCCGGGCGGGAACTTTGAGGCTCACCTTCTTGCCCCGAATTTCCTGCAGGTAGCGCTCCACCAGCTCCGGCTCGTCGCTGGGACCGTCCAGCAAAATTACCTGGGGCACTTCCACGCCGGATGCTCCGTAGTAGGAAAGGAGAAAGTCCCGCCGTGCTCCTTCCAGCGAGTCGATTTCCCCCAAATCAAAGGTCTGCTTATCCACCAGGCGCTGGCCGCGAATTTTCAAAAGGGCCACGCAGCTTTCCTGGTTTCCCTGCACCAGCGCCACAATATCCTGGTCCTGAGTGGTTTTGGAGAAAACCACGCTCTGATGGGCGGTAATCCGCTGAATGGCGCGGATTCTGTCCCGGTAAAAGGCGGCCTGCTCAAAATCCAGAGCATCGGACGCCGCCTGCATCTTTTGGGTCAGCTGCTCCACCGCGTGCTCGTTGCCGCCGCGGATAAACTCCACCGCCTGGTCGATGAGCTCGTTGTATTCCCGGCGGGATACTTTGCCGGTGCAGACGCCGATGCACTGCTTGATGTGGTAGTTGAGGCAGGGCCGTTCCTTGCCGAAATCCTCGGGGAACTTGCGCTTGCAGGTGGGGAGCATGAAGGCCTTGTTGACCTCGTCCACCGTCTGGTTTACCACAAAGGAGGAGGTGTAAGGCCCCAGCCAGCGCGCTCCGTCGGAGGGGTTCATAGTCTTTTCGGCGGTGATGCGGGGATAGTCGTCGTTGGAAATCCGCAGGTAATGGTATCCCTTGTCGTCCTTGAGGAGGATGTTGTACTTGGGCCGGTACTGCTTGATCATGCTGCATTCCAGCACCAGAGCCTCGAACTCGCTGGAGGTGACAATGGTTTCCAGCTCCCGCGCGGCATACACCAGCCGCCGGGTTTTTTCGGTGTGTTTTTCGATGCTGCGGAAATAGCTGCTCACCCGGGTGCGCAGGTGCTTTGCCTTGCCCACGTAGATGATTTCCCCGGAAGAATCCCGCATGAAATAAACCCCCGGGTCCATGGGCAGCCGGCGGGCCGCTTCCCGCAAGGTTTTGATATGGTCCATCTTCTCACCTCCCCCTTTTTACTGCGATGGAGACATACGAAAAACGCCACCGCAAAACGGTGACGTCTGATTTGCTGGAATCAAAGGTTAGTCGGCGAAGCCGGACTCTACCAACTTGACAAGACCTTCCACTGCCTGCTGCTCGTCGGGACCGTCGGCAATGATTTTAATGGTGGTTCCCCCCACAATGCCCAGAGACAGGACTCCCAGCAGGGACTTTGCGTTGACTCGCCGCTCTTCCTTTTCCACCCAGATGGAGGAACGGTATTCGTTGGCTTTTTGAATAAAGAAAGTGGCGGGCCGAGCATGAAGGCCAACCTGATTTTGTACGCAAACTTCTTTTACAAACATGGTTCTACTCCCCTAAATCAGAATAAGGTATCTATCTCCCCGGTTTGGTCCTGCTCTTATGTCAGCAGAATGCAGCTGTCAGCAGAATGCAGCCTGTGTATGCGGAGATTCGCTCTAAGCATCACGCAAAAATCGACGCTCTTACCTAATTATTATTATAACATAAAAGGTAACCGCGTCAACACGCTTCCCCCAGAAGAAGGCGATGGCTTAGAATTTTTCACGTGGCATCCAACAATCCTCCCCATCCGTGAGGATTCATTGTGTAATATTGCCACAAATGTGCAAACTATTTATGGCTTTTTACAAATCCTATCTTTGGAAATTTCATCGTTTTTTATGCAACAAACAGAAAATGGTAGAAAATAGGTACGGCCAAAGCGGGCAGCAGGTTTGCCACTTTGATTTTGGCGTCCAGGGTGAGGTTGAGTCCAATGACGGTGACCAGGGCATACCCCACCATGCAGAACACGTTCAACAGCTCCTGGGTGATATGAGGGGCAAGTACCCCTGCCAGCAGAGATATGGAGCCCTGAATCAACAGCACTGGCACGGCGGAAAAGAGGACGCCGATGCCCAGTGCGGAGGAAAGGACAACGGACATCACCGTGTCCAGCAGGCTTTTGACATACAGCACCTGGCTGTCTCCAAAGAGGCCGTCGTTGAGGGCGCCAATCACCGTCATGGCCCCGATGGGAAAGAGAAGGGAGGCGGTGACAAATCCCTTGGCAAACCCGGAGGCTCCCAGCCGATTTTCCATCATCCTGCCTAAGTTGTTGAGATGGTCGTCAATGCGCAGCAGCTCGCCCAGAACGCAGCCCACCGCAAGGCTGACCACCAAAAGCAGGCTGCCGGAATCGGAAAGGGTGCCGGTTTCCAAATCCACCGACAGCATGGACTTGATAATCCCCAGCAAGCCGATGATGATAGTCCCCAGCCCCAACGCCCGCACAATGGCGTTGTTGATATGTTCCGGGATTCCCTTTTTTAGCAAAAGCCCCACCAGAGAGCCCAACGCAATTCCCGCTACATTGACCAACGTACCCGTCATGACTCTTCCCCCTCGCTTTGCAGATGTTGCGCCAAAAAGAGCTTGTCGGCAGGGGTGAGGTTGGCTTTTTCCAACAGGTCGGGACGGTTTTTGGCAGTATAGAGAAGCCCCTGTTCCCTCCGCCACTTCTGGATTTGGGCATGATGGCCCGAAAGCAGCACCTCCGGGACGGTGCGTCCATGCCATTCGTAGGGCTTGGTGTAGTGAGGCGCCTCCAGCAGGCCGTCTTCGCCGTGGCTTTCGTCCTGCCAGCAGCTTTCATCGGCCAGCACGCCGGGGCAAAGCCGCGCCACACAGTCGGCCAGCACCAGGGCGGGCAGCTCTCCTCCGGTGAGGACATAGTCCCCAATGGAAAGCTCCTCATCCACGATTTCGTCAATCAGGCGCTGGTCGATTCCCTCGTAGTGGCCGCACAAAATGCAGATATGCTCCATTTGGGAAAGCTCCACCGCCCGCTTTTGGGTCAGCAGTTTTCCCTTAGGGGTCATGTAGATGGTGTGGGGCCGGCGGTTGGCCTGGGCGACAATGGCTTCCCAGCAGCGGTAAAAGGGCTCCGCCTGCATCAACATCCCCTTGCCGCCGCCGTAAAGGGTATCGTCGATATACCCTCCCTTGCGGACGGCATAGTCCCGGATATGGTGGGTATAAATTTCCAGAAAACCAGCCTTGCGGGCCCGCCCGATGATGCTTTCGCTCATGACGGTCTCGCACATTTCGGGAAAGAGTGTGCAGATATCAATCCGCATCGTCAAACAATCCTTTCAGCGGGCGGATGCGCAGGTTGCCCCCCGCAACGTCTGTTTCCACCACCACCTGAGGGATGGCCGGAGCCAGCAGCTTTTTCCCTTCCGGCGTGGTAATTTCGTAAACGTCATTGGCTCCGGTGGCAATCACGTCGGTGAGTTTGCCGTACACAACGCCGCTGTCGGCGTCGGAAACCGTCATTCCCAGCAGATCCTGAATAAAGTACCGCCCTTCTTCCTCGGGGGCGTCTTCCCTGTCAATATATAAAATCCGGCCGCGAAGGGTGACCGCCGCATCCAGGGTGTCGATGCCCGCCAGTTTCAGCAGCACCATTCCCTTGTGCACCCGGGCCCCTTCCACCTTCACCGGTTGTTTGCCCTGCTCGAAATAAAGGGTGTCAAAATTTAGCAAAAACTCGGGGGTATCGCACCAGTGCTGAACTTTGACTTCCCCCCGCACTCCATGGGTGGAGACAATTTTTCCACATTCCAAATAGCGTTTGACCATAGCCTTCTCCCACTTCCATCAAATAGAAAAACCGCCGCAGCGGTTTGTGAGGCAGGAGTGGTGGGGGATGCTTGTCCCCCACCAGTGTCCTTCAACGTTGTTTGGAAGTATGCCTCAGTCTATTTCCACGACAGCTTTTTCGCCGGTGCGGCTTGCCGCCGAACGCACCACCGTGCGGATGGCTTTGGCAATTCTGCCCTGCTTGCCGATGACCCGGCCCATATCTTCGGGAGCGACTCGGATGTGGTAAACCACAACTCCTTCTTCATTGGGCTCGTCCTTCACAATGGAGACGCCCTCTTTGTTGTCTACCAATCCTTTGACAATTTCCGCGATAAGATGTTCCATGGAACCAAGCACCTCACTCATCCCGGTTTGAGCCTCTTCACTGGAGGTCAAACTGTGTTTTTGTCCAGCCCCGGCATTCACCGGCGGCAAGAGCGGACCTTGGCCCGCGCCTGCCGCAAGAGCTTGTCATTCGCTCTGCCTAGATGATATTGTGCTTTTTCAGCAGATCACGGACGGTATCAGTAGGTTGAGCTCCGTTGGCAAGCCATTTCTTTACCTTTTCAGAGTCAATCTTCACAACCGAAGGCTCTTTGGTAGGGTCGTAGTAACCGACCTCCTCTATAAATCTTCCGTCCCTGGGATACCGGGAGTCGGCTACCACCACACGGTAAAAGGGAGCCTTCTTGGCGCCCATACGACGCAGTCTAATTCGTACAGCCATTTCCTGTCACCTCCACTATCAGTTTCTCTGGTATTACTGCGGAATAGAAACCCTTATGGGGGATTCCGTTACCGAAGTAATGTATATAGCATTAGCAACCAATTGGCAGCTAATTACCACCTAAAAGGGCAAATTTCCCGGCCCGAAGCCGCCCATGCCGCCCAGCGGCAGACGGCGGCGCTTTTTGCTGCCGGTCTTGCCGGTCATCTGCTTGAAAAGCCGCTGCATGTCGCGGTGCTGCTTCAGCAGGCGGTTGACATCCTCCACCTTGGTGCCGGAGCCGGCCGCGATTCGCCGCTTGCGGCTGGGATTGATGATATCCGGCTTGCTGCGCTCCTCCGGGGTCATGGAGTAGATGATACTCTCAATTTGCCGCAGGTTCTTCTCGCCCAGAGCGGCGTCCTCTTCCGAAATTTTGCCTCCCACGCCGGGAATCATGGAAAGGACGGTCTCCAGGGGGCCCATCTTGCGCAGCTGCTTCATCTGCTCCAGCAAATCGTTGAGGTCGAACTTGTTTTTCTCCAGGTTTTTGGCAAGGCGCTCGGCCTCTTTGAGGTCGATGTTGGTCTGCGCCTTTTCGATAAGGGTGAGAACGTCGCCCATGCCCAGAATGCGGCTGGCCATCCGGTCGGGATGGAAGGGCTCCAGAGCGTCCAGCTTTTCGCCCATACCCACAAACTTGATGGGCTTGCCGGTCACCGCCCGGACCGAAAGAGCGGCGCCGCCGCGGGTATCGCCGTCCAGCTTGGTCATGATGACGCCGGTGATGCCCAGTGTCTCGTCAAACTTGCTGGCCACGTTGACGGCGTCCTGTCCGGTCATGGCGTCCACCACCAGCAGAATTTCGTGAGGATGTACCTCCTCCTTGATGTTCTGCAGCTCGGTCATCAGCTCCTCGTCGATGTGGAGCCGGCCGGCGGTGTCCAAAATCACCAAATCGTAGCCGTAATCCCGGGCGTGGAGATAGGCTTTCTTGGCGATGGTAACCGGGTTTTCGGTGCCCATTTCAAAGACGGGGCAGTTGACCTGCTTGCCCACCACCTGCAGCTGTTGAATAGCGGCGGGACGGTAGATGTCGCAGGCCACCAGCAGAGGCCGGCGGCCCTGCTGTTTGTAATAACGGGCCAATTTGGCCGAATGGGTGGTTTTACCGGAACCTTGCAGTCCGCACATCATCACGATGGTGGGCCCCTTGCTTTGCAGCTTGATGCCCTGATGCTCCGAACCCATGAGGCTTACCAGCTCATCGTGGATGATTTTAATGATATGCTGGGCAGGGGTGAGGCTTTCCATCACCTCGGCGCCGATTGCCTTTTCGGTAACGGCGGCAATAAAGTCCTTGGCCACCTTAAAGTTGACGTCGGCTTCCAACAGGGCGATGCGGACTTCCCGCATAACCTCTTTGACATCGCTTTCCTTAACCTTGCCCCGCATCCGCAGCTTTTTGAAAGTAGCCTGCAGCTTTTCCGAAAGCCCTTCAAAGGCCAAGACGTATCCCTCCCGGACGATGTGATTGGTCTACCAGCTAATCTGGCTTGTCAAATCGATGATTTTCTGGGCCCTGCTCCACACGGAACCGGAACCGGGCAACCGGAGGCTTTCTTCCTGAAGATACGAAGCTTGTTCGGCAATTTCATCCAGAGCCTTTTGCATCTTTTGAAAACGAGCGCAAAGCCCCAGCTTTTCCTCGTATTCCAGCAGCTGGGTTTCGGCCCGCTTGATGGAGTCCCGGACTCCCTGTCGGGTGATGCCGGTGTGCTCGGCAATTTCCGCCAGGGAAAGGTCCTCGTTGTAGTACCAATCCACCACTTCTCGCTGCTTTTCGGTCAACATATTGCCGTAATAGTCCAGGAGTAGAGATATTTCCAAATTCTTGGCCATCTGCACACCTCCCGCCGAAATTCAGAAAGTGCCTCAAATCTATTGCAATTTGTATTACTTTAAGTTAATAATCCAAACAGCTATAAGATATACGTCAAATTCATTCTTTCAACTGCTATAGTATACACCATCTAGGAACGGACTGTCAAGCAAAAATACTTTACACAAAAAACAAATTTCTCTGGAATGGAAAACAGAAAACGGAGAGCGAAAAGCCCTCCGTCTGTCTTTTGATATATACTTATCCTTACCAACCCATCAGGCGCTGCAAAAAAGCTCCGAACCCTCGCCGCCGTTTTTTGGAAGCGGAGTTGTCACGGGATTGGCGTTGTTTGGTATGGGACCGCTTCGCCGGCGCGGTGTCTTGTTTCGCCCTCGGCTGTTTGGGAGAGAAAGCGGCGCGAGGCTCCGAATCCTCCCAGGTGTAGACGAGGGGCTGCGGCTGATGTTCATCCGCCTGCTGCGGCGAGGGGGAATCACTCGGCGGCGCTGCGAAAAAAGCTGATGTCGGCCACTTCGGGCGCTTCCTCTTCCCCGCTTTCCTGGTCTTTGACCAGGGTCAAATTCATGGGGCGGCAGAAATCCCGAATGTTCTGCTCGCTTTGGGCAATGGTGTCGCCAATGGCGGCAAACTTCTCGTGAATGGCAAAGATGGCCTCTTCGATTCTTTCCTCGATGGCCGACATCTCTTCCCGGAACTTGCTGAACTGGTCAAACACCGAGGAGAGGGATTTGCTGGCTTCCACCATGATGTTCTGAGCCTGGAGATTGGCGTCCTCCAGAATCTGCTCGGCTTCCATCTTGGTTTTGACCACCAGGTCGCCCAGATAGATGGAGGCTTTCTCCACTTCACTGCGGGTAGCCTCCAATTCGGCGTTCTTTTCCTCCAGCCTGGCGTTCAGCTCGCTGTACCGGGTGATCTCGGCGTCCTTTTCGGCGATGATAATCTTCTGCCGGTCAATTTCCGCGTTGAGAGCATCCAGCATCTCCTGCATTTTGCTGCGCTTGTCCCGCTCTTCGGTCAGCTCCTCCTCCATCTCGGAGCGGGCCTTTTCCGCAGCCGAAAGCTTCTGCTCCAAATTGCGGATGGTTTCCGAAAGCCGCTCCCGGGCGGCGCTCACCTCTTCAAACTGAGCCTGCAGTCTCTCCTGGGCGGCCTTGGCATTGTTGTTCAGCTCGTAGATGTAGTTGAGAACAGATTGCCGCTCGAAGCCGCCGAACAGAGACGTTTTGAAAATTGGTTGATTTTCCACGTCTGTTACCCCTTCCAATCGGTAGAATACCGCAATATGCATGCGGTACGCACAATATGCCTATGTACTATTAGTGCTTCGTACGGGTCAAAATATTGCATTTACCTTGAGCAATCTGTCATGGAGGAAAAAGTGTCTAAAAAACGATTACTTCTTTTTAATTTTGCTGCGCAGGGCCTGACGGGTCTGTTTAATTTCGTTTAAGGCGTTGGTGATGGCTTCTTCGGTCACCCGCAGAATATCGTCGGAGAAGGTTTGGGCGGCCTGGCGAATTTCCCGGGACTGCATTTGGGTTTGGGCGAGAATTTCGTTGGCTTTGCTTTGGGAAATTTTGATGATTTCCTCCTGGGCAATCAGGGCTTTGGCACGCTCCTCCGCCTTGCGGATGATGGATTCCGCTTCCCGGTGGGCTGCCTCCAGGATTTCGTTTCGATCATTGACAATGGCCTTGGCCTGTTTGATTTCGTTGGGCAGGTTGATGCGGATATCGTCGATATAATCCCGCACCTTTTCCGCGTCCACCACGCAGCGTCCTCCCGAAAGGGGCAAGCTCCAGGATTTATCCAGTAGCTCGTCCAACATATCCAGAACTTCTTCGATACTCATCTGGGTGCAACCTCCCCCTGTGATTTCTCATTTTTCCGGCGATACAGTCTTTCTGTGATGTCGTTGAGCACCTCAGGGGGAACAAAATCCGAAATATCTCCCCCGAAGGAGGCCACCTGTTTAACCAGGCTGGAGTTAAGATACATATTTTCGGCCTGGGTCGTCAAAAAAATGGTTTCGGCTTCTGGCACCAAACGCTTGTTGGTCAAAGCCATCTGGAACTCGTATTCAAAGTCGGACATGGCCCGCAGCCCTTTGACAATGGCCACCGCCCCTTTTTCCCTCACATAGTCCGCCAGCAGGCCCTCGTAGGTGTCGGCGGTGACATTGGGCAGATGGGCGGTTGCCTTGCGAATCATTTCCGCCCGCTCTTCCGCCGTAAAGGACGGCTTTTTGTTGGCGTTGATGGCCACCAGGGCAATGACATGGTCAAATAAGCGGCTGGCTCTGGTAATAATGTCCAGATGTCCTTTGGTGATGGGGTCAAAACTGCCGGGGCAGATTACGGTTGCCATTAAGTGAACCTCCAGACTTGTCCAAATTCCGGGATGCGCCGTGGGGCCTTCCATTCGGCCCGCCCAAGAAACCCCATTCATCCCACCAAAGTATGACAGAATGCAAAATAAAAGCAAAGCCGCTGCCTCCAAAGGCAGGAACATCCTCTGCATCTAGGGAAAGCAACAGCTCGTTTGAGAGAGCTCCCATCGGACAACAGACGGAGCTTTTCCATCCACACTTGGCTTTTACATCGATTCCCGGATTCGGTATTGAACGATCTTGGTCTTGCCGTAGCGATATTGTTTTTTGAGTATTAAGTTGCCGGCCGTTTCGGGCAGAACCGTATCCCGGTCTGCTTCGCACAACACGACGCCGGAGGGCGCCATGTGATCCGACAACGCCACAAGGGCGGCGGGCAGCAAGCCCTTGGCATAGGGGGGATCCAAAAAGGCAATGTCAAACGGCTCCCCGCGATAATCCCGCAAAAAGACGATGGCATCCCCTGCGACCACTTTGGCGTTGGCGGTCAAATTGCAGTGGCGCAAATTCTCCCGCACCGCCGCCAGACTGTCCTTGGCATTGTCCACAAACACGCAGCTTCGGGCGCCTCGCGAAAGAGCCTCGATGCCCATCTGTCCGGAACCGGCAAAAAGGTCCAACACCAATGCCCCTTCCACCTCAAATTGCACGATGGAAAAGACAGCCTCCTTCACCATATCGGAGGTGGGGCGCACCGCTGTTCCGGCGGGAGTTTGCAGCTTGCGTCCCCGGGCTGTTCCGGTAATCACTCTCATAGTATTATCCTCGATTTCTCCTTTTAGGGCAATTATTATTATGCGCAAATACCAACAGGTTGTCAAGGAAAACGAAAGGAAGTGCGGTGCATCCTCAGAAGCACCGCACCCATAGGATATGTCGTTTTAATCGATTTATCAGCGCTTATCGAGGCAGGTCGATGAACTCAAACTCGTCGGGCCGAGGTTTGACGCCGCCCCGCTCCGGCGGAATCACCGGGTCGTCGGCGGGCAGCCTGTGGGCGGTGGCTCCCCTGGAATGTTCCTGCAGAAGGGCGCTTTCCGCTCCCTGGAGCTTCATTTCCATCCACTGTTCTTTGGAAATCAACACCTGCCGGGGTTTGCTGCCTTCAAAAGGCCCCACAATTCCCTTTTGCTCCAGTTGGTCGATGATGCGGGCCGCCCGGGCATACCCCAACTTGAGGCGGCGCTGCAGGGCGGAGGTGGAGGCCTGTCCCATTTCCACCACGCACTCGATGGCCTGAGGCAGCATTTCGTCCTCCTCGTCATCCAAGTCCTCGGCAGCCTGTTTGCCTTTGCCCTTGGCCACCACCGCCAGCCGTTCGATATCCTGGGCGATGGCGTCGTCGTAGGTGGCGGAGGCGCTTTCCTTAATAAAGGAGACGACGCTTTCCACTTCGCTTTCGGAGACAAAGCAGCCCTGCACCCGCATAGGCTTGGAGACTCCCACCGGGTAAAAGAGCATATCGCCGCGGCCCAGCAGCTTTTCGGCGCCGCCCATGTCCAGAATGGTTCGGCTGTCCACCTGAGAGGACACCGCAAAGGCAATCCGGCTGGGGATGTTGGCCTTAATGACGCCGGTGATGACGTCCACCGACGGCCGCTGAGTGGCAATGACCAGATGCATGCCGGCAGCCCGGGCCATCTGAGCCAGCCGGCAGATGGCGTCTTCCACCTCGTTGGGGGCGGCCATCATCAGGTCGGCCAGCTCGTCGATGATGATGACGATTTTGGGCATGGGCTCCAGGTCGTCCCGGTTTTGGACCAGGCGGTTGTAGCCGGTCAAATCCTTCACCGCGTTGGCGGCAAAGGTCTTGTAGCGGTTCATCATCTCCCCCACCGCCCAGTTGAGGGCGCCCGCCGCCTTTTTGGGGTCGGTGACCACCGGCACCAACAGATGGGGGATGCCGTTGTAAACCCCCAGCTCCACCACTTTGGGGTCCACCATCAGCAGCTTGACCTCCTCGGGAGAGTACTTGTACAGCAGGCTCATGATGATGGAGTTGATGCAGACCGACTTGCCGGAACCGGTGGAGCCTGCAATGAGAAGGTGGGGCATTTTGCTGATGTCGGCCAGGGTGATGCTGCCGGCAATATCCCGGCCCAGGCAGACGGTGAGTCCACCCTGACTGGACTGAAATTCCGGGGATTCGATGATTTCCCGGATGGTGACCACGCTGACGGTTTTGTTGGGAACCTCGATGCCCACCGCCGCCTTGTTGGGGATGGGGGCCTCGATGCGGATGCCGGCCGCCGCCAGGTTGAGGGCAATATCGTCGGCAAGGCCGGTGATTTTGCTGATTTTCACGCCGGCGGAGGGCTGCAGCTCATACCGGGTGACGGCAGGGCCGCGGCAGATATCGATAATGCGGGTCTGGACCCCAAAGCTTTTGAGGGTGTCCACCAGAGTTTGGGCGTTGTGCTTGAGCTCCTCGCTGACATCCACCCCGCTGGGGGCCTTTCCCATCTTGAGCAGATTGATGGGGGGAAACTCGTATTTGGGAGGAGGCGGAGGCGCGGGGGGCGTCGCCGTCGGGTAAAGAGGCTGCTCGGAAACCGGCTCGGCAGGTGCCTCCGGCTCGCCGACTACATCGTACAATGGCTGGGTAACGGGTTCGGGAACCGATTCCCAGGAAGGCGATTCCTGCGCCGTATTGCCCACAAACCGGTTCACGATTTCGGAAATATCCCCTTCCTGCTCCGCCTGCAGAATATCCTCTTCCAGAGGGTGGCTGAAGGGTTCCGGCTCTTTGGTTTCCTCTTCCGGCGTCCCCCGCAGTTCCTGGGCGGAGATAATCTCCACCGGGCTGTCGGGTCCTGCCAAATGCATCAGCCGGCTTTTGCTGGCCTGCGCCTCAGCGGCGGCATCTTCCTGCTCGGGCTCGACGTAGGTGTCCTCGCTGATGTCTACGTCAATGTCAAACCGGGCCTTGGGCGGCGCTGTCTCCGGCTGGGGAGGTGCAGGCGCCTTCTTGCCCCGCTTTGGCTTTTCGGCGGCGGAGGCCTGACGCTCCTGCCGCCCCAGCACCTGCTGGGTGTAGGTGGCCTCCAACCCTTCCACCGGCTTTTTGGCGGCGCGAATCAACCCAATAAGGGTGGAGCCGGTAATCAACATCACAAAGACAAAAATCAGCAGGGAAATAATGATGGCGGCGCCGGTTTTTTCAAAGAGCGCCAGCAGAGGCCAGGCGATGAGGGCGCCCAGCAAGCCGCCGCCCTTGGGCGTTGACCCCTGCTGATACAGGAAAATGACGTTCTCCACAAAATTTTCCTGCTGGGGAAGCCCCGGGCCGAAAATCTGAAAAGCGCCTGCCAAAATCACAATGAGGGTGATGACCTGCCAAAGCTTTGCCTGAATGGAGGATAAAGGCTTGTCCATGGCGGCCACCAAAGCTATGTAAATCAGCAAAGGGGCGAGAAAATAGGCGCTCAGCCCCAACATGCCGAACAAAAACTGGTGCAGTACCTTCCAGAGCTTGTCCCCTTCCACAAAGGTGAAAGCTCCCAACAAGATACCCAACGCAAACAGCACCACGGCCCACATCTGCTTGCGGGCATGGGTGGTGGCTTTGGTCTCCCGGGCGGGAGAGCGTTTGGTGCTTTTTCTTTTTCCTTTGGTACTGGTTGCCATAGCGGATACTACCTCTTTACGTTAGAATGTCCTGTAAGGCCCGGCGGCGGAAACCATGCCGCATCCGCCGGGCACACGTTTTCTATGTATTGGTTTTGGCCCTGGCGGAAGGTCAGGTTCCCATGATGATTCTCTGCAGCATGTGTCCCGTCAAGCTTTCAAACACGGCAACGACAATGACCACAATCCCCAGAATCAGGGTGTACCATGCAAACCACACAAACCGGTCGGAGACCACCAGCCAGCGAACCAGACGGATGGCCAAAACTCCAAAAATCAGGGAGCAGAGCATGCCGGCCAACAGAGCAGGAATGGGAATGGTCAGCCCCTCCTCGGCGATTTTGCCGATTTCCAGCAGGTTGGCCCCCAAAACGGCGGGCACACCCAAAATAAAGGAAAAAGCGACGGCGTATTTGCGCTCAAGGCCCGCCAGCAGCCCCATGGCAATGGTGGAGCCGGAGCGGGAAACTCCCGGCAGGGGGGCAATGGCCTGGGCGACGCCGATGGCGACGGCATCCCGGTACTGCATGGTGGCGGCGTTTTTTCTGCCCTTGACGCATTTGTCCGACAAAAACAGAAGGGCGCTGGTAATGAGAAAGCAGATGCCCTCGGCCAGAATGCTCTGGTCGGTGGCCAAAGACTCAAACCAGTCCTTAAAAAGCACGGTGATGAGCAGGGGCAGGCAGGCCACAAACAACAGGAAAATCATGCGGCGCTTGCCGTCCACCGCTTTGACGGTGAATTTTCCGGTAACGATATCCCGCAGCAGGGCGAAGAATTCCTTCACCAGGTCCCAGATGGTACCCCAAAAAGCAAGGAGCACCGCCAGCAGGGTGCCCAAGTGCAGCATGACGGTAAAGAGCACCCCCTGCTCCGCCCCCTGCCCGGTAAAATATTGAATGAGGGACAAATGCCCCGAACTGGACACCGGGAGAAACTCCGTCAACCCCTGCACGATGCCCTGAAAAATCGCGTTGCCGATGCTCATATCAGAACCTCCGATTTCGGTTGGGTGTTATGGGGGCCCATGCCCCCCGGGTTATCGGTAAGAAAACCGCAGCAAAATCCGGCCGAAATCGGCGGCGAATATGTATCCCCGGAAGGGCTCCGGGGGTCTGCGGAAAGCAAAGTCTATTGGTTGCCTTTCGGGTGTATGATGCTGCCCGGGGCATATTCGGCTTTGAGATACAAAGCGGGGTCGGTGGTAATCAGGCGGCTGGCCACAAACCCTTTTGGCGAGTGGTACCCTTCCAGATAGCCGCCCTGAATTTCCATCACGGTGGAAGGGGGCTGCTCCGGCTGCTCCATCAAAAAGGGATAGGGCATGACAGAATGAATCACCATAACCTTCACCTCACTGCGGGTCGGAAGGGGCGTTCGATTCTATTGTAGAGCCACCGGAAACCGGGGAATGGGGATTTTTGTCGGCAGGGGCATCCGAATAGGTGGCCTCGCTTTGTCGAATCCATGAGGTGTCGATGGGAACCTCCGCCGAAACGGCGGGAGACACTTTGCGGGGACGCCCGCGGCGGCGCTTTTCCCCCTCCACCTGGGCGATGGCCCGGGGACTTGCCACCGAAGGCTTTTTTGCCCTGGTGGACTTTTGGCTTTTGGCCCTGGTCGCTTTGACTTTGGAATCCTTTTTGGACTGTTTTTGGGCCTCCTGTTCCTCTTCAATGAGGCGGTAGAGGCATTCCACCGCGTCCGAAAGGCCGCCCAGATGGTCAATAAGGCCACACTTGACCGCCTCCGGCCCGTCCAGCACAGTGCCCACATCCATGACCAGTTCTCCGGTCTGCATCATCAGCCGGCGGAACTCCTCGTTGGAGATGTTGGAGTTCTCCACCACAAAGCGGACAATCCGCTCCTGCATTTTATCAAAATAGGAAAGGGTCTGGGGAACTCCCAGCACCAGACCGTTCATCCGCACCGGATGGATGGTCATGGTGGCGGAAGGAGCAATAAAGCTGACCCTCGCGCTGACCGCCAAAGGCACTCCGATGGAATGGCCTCCTCCCAGCACCAGGGAGACGGTGGGCTTCCGCATTCCCGAAATAAGTTCGGCTATGGCAAGGCCCGCCTCCACGTCTCCCCCCACCGTGTTGAGGACGATAAGCAACCCTTCAATTTCCGGGTTTTCCTGAATGGCCACCAGCAGGGGAATGACGTGCTCGTACTTGGTGGTTTTGTTTTGAGGGGGCAGAATGTAGTGTCCCTCCACCTGCCCGACAATGGTGAGGCAGTGAATGGTGTGCCTTCCCTTGGTGGTGGTGATGCCGCCAGTTTGGATAATCTGCTCGGTTTGCTCTTGCTGGGTATCGGCTGTTTCTTCCTCGTTTTCGGCGGCGTCTTCTTCCGAGGACATGGTAGCGGCCCTGCGCTTGCGCTGCTGTTCACTCATACTGAAGCTCCTTTCACGTCAGAAATTACCAGTATGTAGTGTTGGCAGCAAAGCCTTTCAATATACGTAGCCGCAAATACTCAACCTAAAGTATAGCATAGTTTTTCCAGTTTGGAAAGAAAAAGAACAAGTGAGCGGAACCGGGCTGCTCTTTCCTTATCTTATGAAAGAGGGCTTTTCCGCCAGACCATTTAAAATACAAACACAAAAACCAGCCTCCCAAAGGATGCCGGTTTTGGTAAAGGTCCTTACAGACAACAGCTTTTGTATTTGCGGAAAAAGTTTGTAATGTCAAAGATGGATTGAGGGGGATAATTCAGTTTGGCAAAGTAGGCCTTGTGCTCGCTGCGGAAATGTTCGGGCAGGTGGCCTTGGGTAATGCCGTGCTCCGACGCGTAGTTGAGGCCGGCGCGCAAAATGGCGTCAAAGAGGTAGGGGTCGTCCTCCCTGCTTTCGTAGTAGACCACGTTGACCTTGTCGCTTTCCACCTCAAAGAGTCCGGCGGCCAAAGTTTCGCCCCCGTCCACGGCAAGATAAAGGTAAAAGGAAGGGCCGTGCAACTTACCGCACTTTCGGCAGTAAACGGCCAGCATCCTGTCGTCCACATTTGGAACAATCTCCAGCATATCCATTTCCCCTGGGAACTGCCGCCAAAGCGAACAGCCCAGTACGAGGGATTTCAGCTCCTTTCGGTGTCATTTTCCTGATATGTCTACCCTGCGCGAACCGGAACAGTTGGCTAGGGGCTGTTAATCCTTTTGTTGCTGGCTTTCGCCTTTGGACAGGGCGTTGCGCAGCGCGGCCAGCTCGGCGGGGGTCAGCTCCCGGAATTTGCCGGGGGGCAGCATTCCCAGCTTGATGGGCCCGATGTGGGTGCGGCGCAGACGGGCCACTTCCAGCCCGACGGCCTCGCACATCCGGCGCACCTGGCGGTTGCGCCCTTCGTAGATGGTGATTTGCAGCACCGTGCGGCCGGGTTCCTCGGTGAGGACATGGACCTTGGCGGGCAAAGTGGGGCGTCCATCCAGATCAACCCCGGTGGAGAGCTGGATGAGCTGCTCCTCGGTGACCAGAGAGCGGACGGTAACCCGATAGGTTTTGCCCAGATGGCTGCTGGGGTGCATGATGCGGTTGGCCAGCTCCCCGTCGTTGGTAAGGAGCAGCAGCCCTTCGCTCTGCATGTCCAGCCGGCCCACGGGATACACCCGGTAAGGGTAATCTCCCAGCAGGTCCAGCACGCTCTTTCGGCCTCTTTCATCGCTGGTGGTGGTCACCACTCCGCGGGGTTTGTGAAGCATAATGGTTACTTTTTTCTGTTTCTTTTCAAAGACCAGACGCTGTCCGTCCAGGCAGATGACGTCCCGGCGAGGGTCCACCGTCTGGCCAACTTTACAGGGCCTTCCATTGACGGTCACCCGTCCCTGGGCCACCGCCTCCTCCGCCTTGCGGCGGGACATAATGCCCTGCTCGGACAACACTTTCTGGATACGGGCGGGTGAATTTGCCATAGTATTTACATCCTTTGTTTGGATTTCCAATGGATTTTACATTAGATTATGTGAAAATAACCATTCCATGCAACGCCTTGAACATTCGGCGCCGAGGGGCTAATCAAACAGTTGGCTCAAGCCGTCTGCCAGGCGTTCCCACAAGCTGTCGGTTTCCTCGTTGGGGTAAAGAAGAGCCACATCCCGGTCGGCGGTGAGGGTAAAGGTGGTAATCAGATCCTCCCCCAGGTAAACCCTGGCTTCCCCCAGATAGTCCCCTTTGCGGACGGGAGCGTACAGGAATGGAGGAACCACCACATCGTAGCGAAGGGTGTCGCCGTTGACCGGCAGGGGAATGGAAACATCCTCCAGCGTTTGGGGCTTCACCTGCGGGAAGATGCCGCCGGTGACCGCCACCTGAACCGGAGGAAGCCGCTCGGCCAGATTGACCAGCTCCAGTTGGGGAAAGAAGGTGTCAAAGAGGTTGCGGTGCACGTCCCAGTCGTTGGGGCAGTTGAGGGTGACGCAAATCAGCTCCACGCCGTCCCGCTGGGCGGCGGAAACCAGGCAGCGACCCGCCTTTTTGGTAAAGCCGGTTTTGACACCGATGGTGCCCTCGTAGTAGTTGAGGAGCTTGTTGTGGTTGGTCAGCCAGCGGTCGGCGGGCGGGTTGCCGAACCGGGTCCGCATACGGTACTGGGAACAGATGCCGGCAAAGGTTTCGTTTTGCAGGGCATGGCGGGCCAGCAGCGCCATATCGTAGGCGGTGGAGTAGTGATGCTCCCCGTCCAGGCCGGAGGGCGTTTCAAAGTTGGTGTTGTGCATCCCCAGCTCCTTTGCCTTTTGGTTCATCAACCTCACAAAGGCGGGAATGGAGCCGGCAATCCGCACGGCGGCGGCGTTGGCCGCGTCGTTCCCCGAATGGAGGAGCATGCCCACCGCAAGGGCCCGCAGGGAAACCAAATCCCCTTCCCGCAACCCCATGGAGGAGCCCTCTACCCGGATGGCGTCGCTGTCCACCTCAAAGACTTCGTCGATGTCGGGCTGCTCCAGGGTGATGAGAGTGGTCATGATTTTGGTGGTGCTGGCGATGGGGAGCTTTTCATGCTCATTTTGGGCAAACAGCACCCGTCCTGTCCGGGCCTCCATCACCAGGGCAGCCTTGGCCCCCACCTCCATCCCCGAAACATCGGGAATGGTGCGCACCACTGCCTGTTCCTGAGCCGCCGCAACAGGGGTAGCCACCAGGCAGAGAAGGGTCAACAGACAGAATAATTGTTTCTTCATGGTTCCACACCCCTTTACCAAAATGATATGAAGGGCGCGGAACAATTAGACATTGGGACAGGTCTACTTGGAGGCCGTGTCGGCGTCCTCGTTTTCCTGCTTTTTGTCCTTTTTTACCAGGGACAGGAGCTTGTCCACCAGCCCCGGAACGGCGTTGACAATGCGGTCGCCGGTGTTTTCCGCCGTTTGCAGCTGCAACAGCTCCACCCCGTCCTTGGTAATCACCAGGAAGGCCAAAGGCTGAATGGTGACGCCGCCCCCGGTGGCTCCCCCAAAGAGGTCGGTGGTTTTGGCGGGCAGGTCGCTGCCTCCCGAAGCGTAGCCGAAGCTGACCTTGGAGACGGGGAGAATCACCACCCCGTCGGCCACGGTGATGGGGTCGCCGATGATGGTGTTGACATCCACCAACGAGCGCAGAGAGTTGAGGGCAGAAGTGGTAAATTCACCGATGGGATGCTGCTGACTCATAGGAACCACCTTTACTGACAGATTTTTGGCTGCCGCCGGACGCGCCCCACAACAGGGCCAGCAGCAGTCTTCCCCCCGCCGTCAAAAGAAACAGGGGGCGAAAACGGATGCGAAAGGAAATATCGTATGTGCTTCTCTCCCGGGTAAAGTCGGGAGAGACGGTGAGCTTGTGCATTTTCAGGACAAAGAGGCTGTCCACAATCTCCAGCAACGCCTGGAGAAATAAAGCAAATCTGGCGTAGGCAAGGGCGGTTTGGTGGGCGTCCTCCCGGGAAACGGTGATATGCCCTTGCAGCTTGTAGAAGATGATGTGGCGGCGCATCTGCTGGAATGCCTTGCCGGAGCTGCCGATAAAATGCCGGATGCCCTCCAGCCGTTGGGAAAGGCTCTTTTTCCGGGGCTTTTCTTCCGGCGGGGCTTCTTCCTGTTCTTTGGCGGCTTTCTTGGGTTTTTCCTTTCCCTTCTTCTCTTTGGAAGGAAAGAGGCGAAACCGCAGAAACAGATAGTGAAGGCTAACCTTGCCCTGCCCCTGAGAAAACGAGACGTGCAGGCGAACGTTGGACAGCAGGAGGAGCAGCAACAGCAAAAGAATCCCGCCTACAATGGCCAATCCTTTCACGATACACCTCCTATGCCGTGCGCGCCTGCTTCAGGCGGCAACTATTGGGTTACAGCTCAAAGAAGTCCATCTGGCCTTCCAGCTGTTTGGCCTCCCCTTTTTCCTCCTCCGGCTCTTCGGGAAGGACGGGAAGCTGCTCTAAGCTGCTAAGTCCAAAGCTTCGCAAAAAGATGGGAGTGGTGCGGTAGGCAATGGGCTTGCCGGGAATGTTCAGCCTTCCCGCTTCTTCGATAAGGCCCTTTTCCACCAGTGACCGGATGATGGAGGAGCAGTCCACTCCCCTTACCTGCTCCACAAAGGAGCGGGTGACCGGCTGGTTGTAGGCAATGGTGGCCAAAACTTCCAAAGCCGCCTGGGAAAGAGGGGTGGTGCGGCGCAGCTCCAACGCGCTGCGAATCACATTCCCGTACTCCGGCAGGGTGCACATCTGGACGGCATTGTCCAGCATCACCAGGTCAAAAGGGCTTTGGTCGTCGAAATACCGTTCCCGGATGCGGTTGATGCAGTGCCGGACCACCGATTCCTCCACGTCCAGCGCTTGGGCAATGCGGGAAATCTCAATGGGGTCTCCCGCGGCAAACACAATGGCCTCAATTTGGCGTTCCAAACGATTCCAGTTCAAAACAGACGCTCTCCTGTCAAAAAAAGAATCATGGGTGTTGGGCGCGCAAAAGCGTCTTTCACCTTGGGGATGATACTGGCTCCTGCCTTTTGCCGGCGGAAACCAGTTCCACCTGGTCGTTTTGCAGGGCAATCTTGCCGGATTTCATCAGCTCCAGCAAAGCCAGAAAGGTGGCGATAACGCCACTGCGGTCGGTGTTCATGCGGTAGAGCCTGTCCAACTTCACCCTGCCGTCCACCCTCAGGGTGCGCAACACAGAAAAGATTTTGGTGGTCACCGAGACGATGGGGCGGTGGACCAGGGGCTCAAACACCTCCTGGGACGGAGGCAGGCGCCTTGCACCCCTGCCCATGGCGTCGGAAAGGGCGGCAAGCAAAACACTTGCCGGATGGGTGAGGGTGTAGGTGGGGTCGATTTTGATGGGAGCGGGCCCCCGCACAAAAATATCCTGACCAATATACAAAGAGCCAAGAGTTTTGGCTGCTTGTTTGCAGATAGAATACTCGATGAGCTGCCCGGTTAAGTCCTGGCGGAGCTTTTCGTGCTCCTCCTCGTGGCGGGGCAGCAGGGAAACCGTCTTGATGTAAACTAAGCGGCTTGCCATTTCCAAAAACTCGCTGGAAACCTCCAGGTTCTGCTCTTTCCAGGAGTGGATGGCGTTTAAATACTGTTCCAGCAGGGAGGAAATGTCGATATCAAAGATGTTCAGCTTGTGCTTCGAAATCAGGTGAAGAATCAAATCCAAAGGGCCCTGGTATTCCGCAACGGTAAAGCTGAGAGTATCCATAATCATCTCCCAGTAAACAGCATGTCGACGGGGCGGGTGACAACATCCAACCAAACGAGAAGCTGGCTTCTCAAATAGGCAAGGGGCGCGCTGAGAACCCCGGTCCACAACAGGACAAACAACGCAAGGTAAATGACTCTTTCGTACCGGGCCACCCGGTAGTAGAGCCGGTCGGGAAGGAAGGCTCCCAGCAGTTTGGAGCCGTCCAAGGGCGGGATGGGGAGCAGGTTAAACACCGCAAGCCCCAAATTGACGATGATGATAAGCCTTAGGATGGAAAACAGAACCACCGCTTTTCCGACGTTGTAGATGCCGGTAAAGTACAGCACCTTATACAGCGCCAACAACAGGGTGGACATCAAAATATTGGAAAGGGGCCCGGCGGCGGAGACCAACGCCATGCCCCACTTGGGGCGGCGGAAGCGGCGGGGGTCCACCGGCACCGGCTTTGCGTAGCCAAAGCCCACAAAAATCAGCAGCAGGCTTCCCCACAAATCCAGATGGCGGATGGGGTTTAGCGTCAGGCGCCCGTAGCGGCGGGCGGTATCGTCCCCCAATTTGTCCGCAACATAAGCATGGGCAAATTCGTGGACCGGCAAACAGGCGCAGAGCACAATTGCCCGCACCAACCATTCAAAAAGAGTCTGTCGACCCTGGGGCGTCAAAGTCATGGCGCACTTCCTTTGGCGATTTTTGCTATATCTTTTATTATAACAGAGTGACGCCAAATTACAAGCAGCAGGAAAACCGGCGCCGCCGCAAAAGGAAAGTGCTATCCGGCATCGCCGCCACATAGATATGGAATAAGGACCAACTGGGGAGGAGGAGCCCTATGCTTATCCATGTGGTGGAACCGGGGGACACTGTCTATTCCATTGCGCGGCGGTATGGTGTGAGCGCGGAGCGGCTGCTGACCGACAATGGGCTGGGGCGCTTTCAGCCGTTGGTGGTGGGACAAACCATCGTGGTGCTGTTTCCCGTCGAAGTCCACACGGTAAAGCCTGGAGACACTCTGACAAAAATTGCCGCCGACTACGGCGTCAGCGTCAACTCCCTGCTGCAGAACAACCCCATCCTTACCTCCAACTGGTTCCTGTACGAGGGGCAGACCATTGTCATTCGCTTTGACGACCAAAAGCAGGGCTTTATCGCCATCAACGGGTATGTGTATCCTTTCATTAACCGGTGGCTGCTGCGGCGGCAGCTCCCCTACCTGACCTATTTGAGCATCTTCACCTACGGGTTTACCCCCGACGGGAATCTGGTCATCCCCGACGACGAGGAGATTATCGCCACCGCATTGGAATACGGCACCGCCCCCCTGATGGTGTTCACCGCCATGTCGGAGGCGGGTACCTTTTCCAGCGACCTTGCCGCTCGGCTGTTTAATGATTTGGAGCTGCAGCAAAAGGTGCTGGACGCTTTGGCCAACGTCATTGTGGAAAAGGGATACTACGGCATCGACGTGGACTTTGAGTTTGTGGGGGGCGAAAACAGCGCCGCCTTTGTGGAATTTATGCAGCGGCTTCATCAGCGGATGGAAGCCCTCGGCAAGGTGGTGTTTGTCACCCTGGCCCCCAAAATCAGCAGCGACCAACCGGGTGTTTTGTACGAGGGTCACGATTACGGCGGGCTGGGCGCCGGCGCCGACCGGGCCTTATTGATGACCTACGAGTGGGGGTATACCTTCGGGCCACCAATGGCCGTGGCGCCTATCAACAACGTCCGCCAGGTGGTGGAATACGCCGTCACCCAAATTCCCATCCGCAAGCTGATGCTGGGAATACCCAACTACGGCTACGACTGGCCCCTGCCTTATGTGCAGGGGGAAACCATGGCCCTGACCATCGGCAACATGCAGGCGGTGGAGATTGCGCGGCGCAACCGGGTGCCCATTCAATTCGACGACGTGGCGCAGGCACCCTTTTTCCGGTACTTCTTCCCTCCCGAAGGCAGGGAGCATGAAGTCTGGTTTGAAGACGCCCGCAGCGTGCAGGCCAAAGCTAGACTGGTCAACGAATACGGCCTGTACGGCATCGGCATCTGGCAGCTAATGCGCTACTTTCCCCAGATGTGGCTGGTGCTCAACAGCATGTTCCACATCATCAAGCTGCTGCCAACGCCATAATCACCCGGCAGCTTTGCGCCCCTTGCTGCAGAAAATCTGCCCCTGTGCACATCATGGCCCCCTGACGCCGTCCTTGCGCATCAGGGGGCTTTTTGATTTCGGTCAGGATTGCCGGAGGGATTCGGTCACAATCTTGACGGCGGAGCTGGTGCCGATGCGGGTGCAGCCTTCCCGCAGGTAGGCTTCCATGTCCTCCAGGGTACGGATGCCTCCCGCCGCCTTCATCTGCACACCGGGGCCGATGTGCTCCCGGAACAGGCGGATATCCTCCAGGGTGGCTCCCCCGGTTCCAAAGCCGGTGGAGGTTTTGATAAAGTCGGCGCCCCCTTCGGTAACGCAGCGGCAAAGGGCGATTTTCTCTTCCCGGGTAAGGTAGCAGGTTTCCACAATCACCTTGAGGATGTGGCGGTCTATAGCACCCTTCACCGCCGCAATTTCCCGGGTGACGGCGGCAAAATCCCCGTTTTTGACGTCGGCCAGATTCACCACCATGTCGATTTCCGAAGCTCCCTGAGCAATCGCGGTTTTGGCGGCCTCCACCTTGGCGGCGGTGGTGTCGTACCCCAACGGGAAACCGATGACGGTACAAATTGCCGGCTTATCCCCCGGCTGGGAGGCGATGCGCTCCACGTAGCAGGGAGGCACGCAGACGGTGGCCGTCTGATACAGCAGCGCCTCGACACACAGGCTGAGAATTTCCGGCCAGGTGGCGGTGGGGCGAAGGAGGGTGTGGTCCACGTGTTTTAAGATTTCGCGGGCATCCATGGGCGATATTCCTTTCTGCCAAAAATGAAATACAACTCAAAATTGGGATATTGCCTTTTTATTGTTTTGCTTCCGGCTCCCCTGCCTGGGAGAAGGCCGGCTGGACGGCTTGGGGCTTCTCCCACTGCCCCAGAAGGGAGCACATCCAGTGGTGCACGTCCATTCCGTAGGCTTGCCGGAGGTGTTGGGGGGTCAGCACTTCGTCGACGGTGCCGTCCGCCACCTTCCTGCCCTTTTCCATCAAGAGGGCGTGGGTGCCGTAGGCGCTGGCCAAACTGAGGTCGTGAACCACCGACAGCACCGCCCGCCCCGGCTGCTTGACCCACCTGCCAATCAGCTCGAACACCTGCTTTTGGTAAGGCAGGTCCAAATGGTTGGTGGGCTCGTCCAAAATCAGCAGGCGGGGGTCCTGGGCCAGCACCTGGGCCAGAAAGGTCCGCTGCAGCTCCCCTCCCGAAAGGGTGGTCACCTTCTGTTTCCGCAGGGGCTCCATACCGGTTAGGGTAAGGGCCTCAGCCACCTTTTGCTCGTCCTCTTTTCCCCCGGTTATCAGGCCTTCCCCGTAGGCGTAGCGGCCCAGGCGGACAATTTCCTCCACGGTAAAGTCGTACCCCACGCAGTGGTTCTGCATCAGCACCCCAAGGTTTCGGGCAACCTCTCTGGGTTTGAGCGTGGAAAGATCCTTACCTTGAAAGTAAATTTCGCCGGTGTAGTGGATACATTGGGAAATGGCCCCCACCAGGGTGCTTTTGCCGGCGCCGTTGGGCCCCACCACCATCAGCCAGCTTCCCTCTTGCAGGGCAAAGCTGAGCCTGTCCACAATGGTCAGCGGCCCGTAACGGACGGTGAGCTGTTTCACCTGCAGCATCATTTCCCCACCTTTCTGCTGGAGTAAAAAATGTAGACAAACATCACCGAGCCCACCATGGAAGTCACCACGCCGATGGGCAGCTCCAAAGGAGAGAGCAGCACCCGGCTGATGAGGTCCGCCAGCATCAAAAACCCGGCTCCCATAAACAGGGTAGCGGGCAGCAGCTTTTTGTGGTTGGGGCCGGTCAACATGCGGGTGATGTGGGGAATCACCAGGCCCACAAAGGCGATGGTGCCGCCAATGGACACGCAGACACCAATGAGAACCGAAACCACAATCAAAACAATCAACTTGACCCTGCGGACGTCCACCCCGATGTGGCGGGCGTTGTCCTCCCCCACCGCAAAGGCGTTGAGCTCCCGGGCGTGGCACAGCAGGATGCCGCCGCAGACGGTCAGCGCCACCCAAAGGGTCAGCACGCCCCCATAGGTGCTGCCGGAAAGGGAGCCCATGGTCCAAAAGGTAATGGCCTGCAGCTTTTCCCCCGCAAAGGTCATCAGCAGGTTAATGAGGCTGCTACAGAACATGGAAAAAATAACCCCCACCAAAATGATGGTGTTGGTGGAAAGGGAATAGTCCAGCCGGTAGGAAAGGGAGAGAATCAGCAACAGGGACAAGAAAGAAAACAAAATGGCAAAGAGCATGATTCCCCCGCCCGGAAGGCCGGGAATTTGAACTCCGAAAGTGATGGCCAGCACCGCCCCCAGGGACGCCCCCGAGGAAACCCCAAGGGTGGCGCCGTCGGCGAGGGGGTTGCGCAAAAGCCCCTGCATCACCGCCCCGCACAGGGAAAGGGAGGCCCCCACCAGGGCGGTGGCAATCACCCGGGGCAGCCTCACGTGGAGGATGATGGCGTCCACCAGCTCCCCGGCGGAACGGCCGGTGAGGATGCGCAGGGTTTCCTTCCAAGGCAGCGAGACGCTGCCAGCGCAGATGCAGAGGAAGAAAATCGCCGTCACCACAGTGCCCAGCATCAAATATTGACCGATTCCAAAGCCCTCGGCCGGCCGTTTGCTCTGCCACTTTGCCATCTTTCGACATCCTTGCAAAAGCTTTTCTTCGGAACTCTCTTGCGGTTCAATAGAATCTCGACGGACTTCATAAAATCTTAATTTATCATACCATATTTGAAACGGGAAACGCAATCAGCCCCAAAGGATATCCGCCCCCAATCTCTCAGGGGCGGATTTGCTTTTTGGATGATTTAACGCACCAGTTCCATGCCTCTGGCCAGAGCTTTCTGATTGAGTTCCACAAAGGCGGGCTTGGTGTTTTGGGCAATAATGCGGTTCCAGTCAATGTGGGTCAGCCCCATCTGAGCGACCGTCGCCCCCAGCAGCAGGATGTTCAGCACCTTGGGGGTTCCCAGCTTGACGGCTTCGCCAAAGGCGTCCATGGAAATGGTTTGGGCGTGGGCCTTCAGCTCCTCGATGATGCCGTCGGGATAAGGGGTGACGCCGCTGACCACCGGCATGGGGCTGATGGCGTAGTCGTTGACCACCACTTTGCCGTCGGGGCGCAGGTACTCCAGCCAGCGCAGGGCCTCCATCTTTTCAAAGGCCACCAGAATGTCGGCGCTCCCCTTTTCGATGACCGGAGACTCCACCCGGCTGCCATACCGCACCTGGGAGGAAACCGCCCCTCCCCGCTGGGACATGCCGTGAATCTCGCTCATCTTAACGTCGTAGCCGGCCTCCATCAAGCCGATGGTCAGCAGCTTGCTGGCCAGAATGGTGCCCTGGCCTCCGACGCCCACTAAAAGAATGCTTTTTGTCATTTAGCTGCTCCCTCCTTTTTGGGGGCCAGGCCAATGGCCTGTTTGGGGCAGATTTGGGCGCAAACGCCGCAGCCCACACATTGAGACGCGTCAATGCCGGATTTTTGATTTCCCTTCATGGAAATGGCGGGGCAGCCGCTGCGGATGCAGGCCTTGCAGCCAATGCAGACACCCTCGTCCACCACATACTTTTCGGTAAAGGGATTGCCCCAGGCGGACCGCTCCGCCGCGTCCATCTTCTTGAGGACGCAGGGCCATTTGGTGATGATGACGGACGCTTCCTCCAAAGCAAGGGCGTCGTCCAGAGCTTTGCGCATGGCTTTCAAATCGTTGGGGTTGACCTCCACCACGTGCCTTGCGCCCAGCGCCCTGGCAATGGTGGCGATATCCATTTCCCGGGCGGGTTGGCCGTTGGCCAGCTTGCCGGTGCCGGGGTTTTCCTGATGGCCGGTCATACCGGTAATCCGGTTGTCCAAAATGACGCAGATGGTTTTGCTGTTGTTGTACAGCACTTCAATCAGGGAATTGATACCAGTGTGGAAGAAGGTGGAGTCCCCCATCACCGCCACCACCCGCTTATCCTCTCCCAAAAGGTCGAAGGCCTTTTGCATGCCGTGGCCCACGCTGAAGGCGCTGCCCATGCAGACGGAGGTGTCCATGGCGTTGTAGGGCGGGGCATAGCCCAAGGTATAGCATCCGATATCGCCGGACACCACCACGTTTTTCTTTTTCCCCAGCTCATAGAAGAATCCGCGGTGGGGGCAACCGGCGCACAGCGTGGGGGGGCGGGGCACCATTTTGTCCCTGTCGTACGCCATCACCGGCAGTTCCCCCTGCCCCAGGGCGTGGCGGATGACGTCGGGGGTCATTTCGCCCCAAGAGGGAAATACCTCCTTGCCCTTGCAGGGGAGCCCTGTGGCTTTAATCCAGTTTTCCAGATAGGGGTCGTTTTCCTCCAACACGTAGATGACATCCACCTTCCGGGCAAACTGTTTGAGCAGGTTGTCTGGGAGGGGGTTGGTAAATCCCAGCTTGAGATAGGTGGCCCTGTCGCCGAACACTTCCCGGGCGTAATGGTAGCAGACGCCGGAGGTGACGACGCCGATTCTGCCGCCCTCCACTATGTAGTTAAAGGGACAGGTTTCGGTGTATTGCCTGAGGGCCTGCATCCGCTCCTCCACCTGGACGCGGAGCATCCGGGCGTTGGCGGGAACAATAACACGCTTTTGGGGGTTTTTCTGATAGGCGATGGGTTCCGCTTCCCGCCGCTCGCCGCACTCCACAATGCTTTTGGAGTGGCAGACCCGGGTGGTGCTGCGCAGCAAAACGGGAACGCCAAACTGCTCGCTGATATCGTAAGCCGCCTTGGCCATATCCCTGCACTCCTGGCTGTTGGAGGGCTCCAGCATGGCCCATCTGGCGGCGACGGCGTAGTTGCGATTGTCCTGCTCGTTTTGAGAGGAGTGCATGCCGGGCTCGTCGGCGCTGACCAGCACCATTCCGGCCCCCACGCCGGTGTAGCCAAAGGTAAAGAGAGGGTCGGCGGCCACGTTGACTCCCACATGCTTCATGGAAGCCATGGAGCGCACTCCCGCAAAGGAGGCGCCGATGGCGGCTTCCAGAGCCACCTTTTCGTTGGGGGCCCACTCGGCCTGAATTTCCGGATAGGTGACGAGCTGTTCCAGAATTTCGGTGCTGGGGGTGCCGGGATAGGCCGAGGCGAATCGGACTCCGGCTTCCCAGGCGCCTCTGGCTATGGCCTCGTTTCCTGTCAACAATTGCTTCATAGCGTGCCTCTTTTCTCCGCGGAATGTTTTCCACCGGTTGCTCCTCCGCGGCGGAGCAGCCTGTATCTCCCTCGGCAGAAAACGCTTTTCGCGGCCGTTACAAATGATGGGATAAAAGAAATCAGGTATTAGTATAGTGCTTTTTTCCTCCCAATGCAAGACAAGGCTTACCGCCGCCGGGCTTCCTAATTCCTGTATCTGGAAGGAAAAAGCTGTACCGATTATGGTTGGATTATGTTATAATGATGAGAAAATAAAATGTAAGGCAAGCTGTCTGCCCAAGCGAAAGGAGAAACTACCGTGATGGAGGAGCGACTGAATTACGACGAGCCCATCGAAATTGCTGAGGGTATCTTCTGGGTGGGTTTTTCCGATACCTATGCGGGGTTTCACTGCAACCCCTACCTGATTGTGGACGGGCAGGAGGCTGTTTTGCTGGACAGCGGAAGCCGCAGCGATTTCAGCACCGTTATGTTAAAAATCATGCGGGCTGGGGTGGCTCCCAACCAAATCCGCCGGTTGATTTATCACCATTACGACCCCGACCTGTGCGCCAACCTTCCCCACATGGAGGCGCTGATTCACAGCGAGGATTTGCGAATCATCTCCCACTACGAGAACAATCTCTTTATCAACTACTACTCCACCGCCTCCCCCAAGGACTGCATTGAAAAAGACCTGGGGTTTGAGTATCGGTTTTCCAGCGGCCGGCGCCTTACCTTTATCCTCACCCCTTACGCCCATTGCCCCGGCAGCTTTATGACCTACGACACCAAGACCAAGATTTTGTTTAGCAGCGATATTTTCGGCGGCTACGACACCCACTGGAATCTCTACACCCAAATCGGGGAGGAGTGTCGCAACTGCGCCGCCAGCCTGCCCTGCCCCCACCAAAAGCACTGTGAAATTCGCGGGATGCTGGAATTTCACCGGCGCAGCATGACCTCCACCGCGGCGCTCAACTACGCGCTGGACCGGATTGAAGAACTGGATATTTCCCTCATTGCGCCCCAGCACGGCAGCATCCTGCACACCCCAATCTCCCGGCAAATTGCCATTCAGCAGCTCCGTGCCCTGGACAGCGTTGGCATCGACTACTATTTAAAGGAGGTTGGCGCTGATGCAACTCAATTCCAGGGAAATCGATAAACTTCTGGAAACCGCAGGCTCCGGCCAGCCGGTTCAAACCATGCTGGATTATTTTGCCGTCCAGGTGGACTATCAGATTCAAACCCAGCTGGTTTCGGAGCTGATGGCCCGCTATGTGGAGGTTTCCCGGCAGTTGGAACTGCGGAACCGCCAGTTGCAGCAAAGCGACGCCAGCCGCCGGGAGGCGCAGCGAATTGCCGCCCTAGGGAACTGGCGTCTCAACCTCGCCACCAGAAGGCTCTGGTGGTCGGACATCATGAAGGAGCTGCTGGACCTGGATTTGGATTGCGACGATTCCCATGAAACCGAGCTTCATCGCTTTTTGGATGCGGTCTATTCGGATGACCTTCCCCTGATACAGACCACGCTGGACGCCCTTGACCGGGGAATTGAGCCTCCGCCCGTTCAGATTCGGCTGGTAACCAAGGACGGGCAAATCAAGTGGATGCACATTCGGTGCGTTATCAACCGGGAGGCGGGGAAAAACCAACTGGTCCACGGCACCATCCAGGACATTACTGCCACCAAACTCATTGAGGAAAAGCTGAAAAAATACAACGACCATCTGGAAGAACTGGTGGCGGAAAAGGTAAAGGTCATCACCGCCACGCAGCTTTCCACCATCTATGCCCTGGTTAAGCTGGCCGAATCCAGAGATGACGAAACTGGAGACCACATTGGAAGGACGGCGGCCTACTGCAAATTCTTAGCGGAAAAGCTGCTGGAAAGAGGAGAGTACCCCGACGTGGTGAACCCGGAATTTGTGGAGGCCATCACCAACGCAAGCCCCCTCCATGACATTGGAAAGGTGGGGATTCCCGACGCCATCCTCCTTAAGCCGGGCAAGCTGACCCCCGAAGAATTTGAAATCATGAAAACCCACGTGACCGTCGGCCACAAAACTCTGGCCAGCGTGCAGGAGCAGTGCGGCGTCAACGCCTTTTTGCAAACCGGCATGGAAATCACCCTCTGCCACCATGAAAAATGGGATGGCAGCGGCTACCCCAACGGGCTGAAGGGCGAGGCCATCCCCCTTTCGGCTCGGATTATGGCGCTGGCCGATGTGTACGACGCCCTGCGCTCCAAGCGGGTGTACAAGGATGGGTTTTCCCACGAGGAGAGCGTGGAAATCATCCGCCGGGAGTCCGGCAGGCATTTTGACCCCCATTTGGTGGAGCTGTTTTTGCAGCATCATCAGGAATTTTGCCGCATTTTTGAAGAGAACATCCAGCTGCTGGACGGTTAATGTTTTGTCCAAGTTTAATAAGAAATGGCACAAAATTCTTTTCAAATTAATTGACTAAACCCCTTGCATTCCTCCCATTATCATGTTAGAATAAAGCAATTTGTGTACATGAATACTATGAGGAGGAGAAAGTATGACGGAACGAAAAATTGTACAAGTCGATGAACGCCTTCCCTTTCTGAAGATGTTGCCGCTGAGCATTCAGCACGTCTTCGCCATGTTTGGGGCATCGGTATTGGTTCCTTTGATCTTTGGCATCGACACCGGCGTAGTCTTGTTGATGAACGGTGTAGGGACCCTTCTTTTCATTTGGATTACCAAAGGCAAAGCTCCCGCTTATCTTGGTTCCAGTTTCGCATTTATTGCCCCCGTCACCACCGTCATGGCAGCGAAAGGTGTTGAATATGCGCAAGGGGGCGTCGTTCTCGTTGGCGCCATTGGTATGATTGTTGCTTTCATTATTTACAAATTTGGCACCGATTGGATTGATATTCTTCTTCCTCCCGCCGCTATGGGACCTATTGTTGCATTGATAGGTTTCGAGCTGGCGGGAGTTTCTGTAGGTGGGGGCGCCATCGGCGCAACCCTGACCGGCGAGGGCGCCACCGTCGGCAACATCGTGGTGTTTGCTGTCACCCTGCTGGTGGCGGTATTCGGCTCGGTGCTCTTCCGCGGATTCCTGGGAGTCATTCCCCTGCTAATCGCCCTCATCTGCGGCTATATCACCGCTATTTGCTTTGGCATGGTGGACTTTACCCCCCTGATGAGCGCCAAGCTATTTACCATACCCCACTTCACCCTGGCAAAATTTGACTTGCCCTCCATGCTGACCATCGCCCCCGTCGCCCTGGTGCTGGCTGCGGAGCACATCGGCCACCAGATTGTCACCAGCGAAATCGTGGGCAGAGACCTGCTCAAAGACCCCGGACTGCACCGCAGCTACTTTGCGGATAACTTCTCCACCGCCATTTCCGGCTTGTTCGGCGCGGTGGGTACCACCACCTACGGCGAAAACATCGGCGTCATGGCGGTAACCGGCGTTTACAGCGTCCAGGTCATTGGAGGTGCCGCCGTCATCTCCATTCTGATGGCCTTTATCGGACCTCTCTCCGCCCTGATTTCCACCATCCCCGGCGACGTCATCGGCGGCCTTACCTTCCTGCTCTACGGCATGATCGGAACCTCCGGCCTGCGCATCCTGGTGGACAGAAAGGTGGACTACGCCAAATCCCGCAACCTGGTGATGACCTCCGTGGTGTTTGTCACCGGACTTTCCGGCCTGAGCGTACAAATCGGGCAGGTATCCATCAGCGGTATGGCCCTGAGCGCCATCGTGGGGCTTATCTTCGGCATCGTGTTCTTCGTCTTTGACAAACTGGGAGTCAGCACCACCTGATTGGAGACAAAAGTGAAAATGTTTTCCCTCCCGCCCCTGCCGGCGGGAGGTTTTTTCTTGCATTTTCCTGTAATTTTTTTCATTTCTCTCGCCGTTCTTTCCCCCTTCCTCTTGAAAAATGCAGGCAAACGCAGTATAATATGCAAATACAGCGCTGGAGTTGTGGGAAATGACGATGTCATTGAACAGCTCCTTTTTTTTACAAAGAGTGTGAAGGGCTGTATGAGGCAAACCAGATTTGCCTGATTCCTGGTCAGGAGGGCAGATTTTGAGTAATTTGTTAGAAGTACGTGACCTTTGTGTTGATTTTATAAATGACGAGGGCTCGGTGAACATTATTTCCCATCTTTCGTTCAGCGTGGCCCGAGGCGAAGTGTTGGGAATTGTAGGTGAATCTGGCAGCGGAAAAAGCGTCACCTCTTTGGCGGTGATGAGGCTTCTGACGTCGGCGGCCCAAGTGCGGGGCAGCATCCTGTTCGACGGCAGGGACCTGCTTTCCCTGACCGAGCCGGAAATGCAGCAGATTCGGGGCAACCGCATCGCCATGATTTTTCAGGAGCCTATGACCTCCCTCAACCCCATCCACACCTGCGGGCGACAGATTATGGAGTCCATCCTGCTGCACAGCAACCTTTCCAAGAAAGAGGCGGAGAAAAAGGCGCTGCAACTGTTGGAGCTCTGCGGCATCCCCGACGCACCTCAGCGGCTGCGGGAATACCCCCACCAGCTTTCGGGCGGCATGCGGCAGCGGGTGATGATTGCCATCGCTCTTGCCTGCGACCCCGATTTGCTGATTGCCGACGAGCCCACCACCGCACTGGACGTCACCATTCAGGCCCAGATTCTCAAGCTGCTGAAGGATATTCGCAAGCAGCGGGATATGGGCGTCATCATGATTACCCACGACCTTGGCATCGTCTCGGATTTTTGCGACCGGGTGGCTGTCATGTACTGCGGGGAACTGGTGGAAACCGCTCCGGTGCGTCAGCTGTTCCGGGAGCCTCTCCACCCCTACACCTCGGGGCTGATCAACGCCCTGCCCCGGCTGACCGGAGACAACAAGCGGCTGGAAGCCATCGAGGGCATGGTGCCCGACGCCGGCCAGATGCCGGAAGGCTGCCGCTTCCATCCCCGGTGCAAACACGCCATGGACCGTTGCCGGCGGGAACACCCCGATTTGAAGGAAACGCCGGACGGCCGGTTGGTGCGGTGCTTTTTGTATGATGAAAAGGAGGGAGAGGTAACACAGAATGAGCAATGAGGTTCTGCTGCAGGCACAGGATGTCAAGCAGTATTTCACAGTCAAAAAGGAAAGGGGCCAAAAGGCCACCCTGTATGCCGTGGACGGCGTTACCCTCTCCATCTATAAAGGAGAAACCTTCGGACTGGTGGGAGAGTCGGGGTGTGGAAAGTCCACCCTCGGTAAAACTTTTTTGCGGCTTTATCCCCTCACCGACGGCAAAATCATCTTTGACGGAAAAGATATTTCCCGCCTGCGGGGCAGGGAACTTAAGGAGTTTCGGTGCAAGTCCCAGATGATTTTTCAGGACCCTTCCTCCTGCCTTAATCCCCGGCGGAAAATTGAGGAAATCCTCTCCGAGCCCTTTATCATCCACGGGCTGTACAAGACAAAGGAGGAGCGCCGCCGCAGAATTTTGGAGCTGTGCGACATGGTGGGGCTTTCCAGCGCTTATCTGGAGCGCTACCCCCACGAGATGTCGGGCGGCCAGAAGCAGAGGGTGGGCATTGCCCGGGCCCTTGCCCTCAACCCTCAACTGATTATCTGCGACGAGCCGGTTTCGGCTCTGGACGTTTCCATCCAGGCACAGGTGATTAACCTGCTGGAGGATTTGCAAAAACAGCTGAATCTTACTTATCTCTTTATTTCCCACAATCTCAGTGTCGTCAAGCACTGCTGCCAGCGGATTGGCGTCATGTATCTGGGCAAGATAGTGGAGCTTGCCTCGGCGGAGCGGCTGTATCAGAACGCCATGCACCCCTACACCCAGGCGCTGATTTCCGCCATTCCCGTCATCGACGACGGCAGCGAGCGCCCCATTCCCCAGCAGATTGTGTTGTCAGGCGACCTGCCCAGCCCCACCTCTCCCCCTGTCGGCTGCGCCTTCCACACCCGATGCCCCCACGCCATGGAGCGCTGCGGCAAAGAGCGGCCCGCCCTGCGGGAAGTGGAGCCGGACCATTTTGTTTCCTGTTTTCTCTATGAGCAGATTCCATAATGTTCATTCTTTTTAGGAGGTAAACTATGAAGAAGGTATTAGCGATTCTTTTAACCTGCAGTCTCTTGGTGTCGCTGTTTGCCGGCTGTGCCAGCGGAAGCAGCGGACGGGTTTCCACCCCTCAGGGCAGCGAAGGCTCCGCTTCCGGCGGCGAAACCGCCCAGCCCAAAACCGTGGTCATCGGCGCTCAGTCCGACCTGATTACCCTGGACCCCGGCCACATGTATGAGCCTTACGCCAACATGATTTCCTACGCCGCCTACGATATGCTGTACCGGGTGGAATCCGGCACCATGGGAACTCCCGTTCCTTCGGTGGCCACCGGCGTGGAAATTGACGACACCAAAACCGTGTACACCTTCCCTCTCCGGCAGGACGTTGTGTTTGCCAGCGGCAACAAGCTCACCGCCAAAGACGTGGTGTGGAGCATCAACCGCGTGATGAACATGAAGGACAGCAACGCCTACTCCAACGTCAAGATCGTTAAGAGTGTGGAAGCTCCCGACGACTACACCGTGGTCATCACTCTCAACGAGCCTGACGCCTCCTTCCTGGTAAAGCTGACCTCCAACGCCTACTGCATTCTGGACAGTGAGCTGGTCAAGCAGCACGGCGGCTCCGACACCGGCAACGACACCGCCAAGGCCTGGCTGGACACCACCTCCGCCGGTTCCGGCCCCTACATCATCAAGAGCTGGACTCCCAAGGAGCAGCTGGTTCTGGAGAAGAACCCCAACTACTGGGGCGAGCCCAAGAACATCGACACCATCATCCTCAAAGAGATGCCCAGCGTGGACGCCCAAATCACCGCCCTGCAAAACGGCGAAATTGACATAGCTCTCGGCCTGAACAGCGAAACCGCCAAGCAGCTGGAGGGCAAGGAAAACGTCACCATCGCCAAAGGCGCCACCGCCCTTATTACCTTCCTGGTAATGAACCGGGATACTTCCCTCTCCCCCGAAATTGCCAACCCCAAGGTACAACAAGCCGTCCGCTACGCTCTGGATTACTCCGGCTACCTGGCTCTGGGCGGCGAAGGCTGCACCATCCCCTTCAACTTTGTGCAGCAGGGCTTCTCCGGCGCTCTGACCAGAGACCCCAGCTACCGGGATTTGGAAAAGGCCAAGGCTCTGATGGCGGAAGCCGGCTATCCCAACGGCTTTGACATCACACTGACCTGCGCCAACAACAACTCCGAGGGTCTGGAGTGGACCACCATCGCCCAGAAGGTCAAACAGGACTTGGCCGAAATTGGCATTAACGTCAACATCGAAACCCTGGAAGCCACTTTGGTGTACGAAAAGATGCGGGAAGGCTCCATGCCCTTCTATGTCATGTTCTGGTCCCCCGACTACTACGACATCAACAACCAGTTCGCCTTCCTGCCCGGCACCGGTGAAAACGGCACCGCCTACGGCAACCGCACCAAGTGGGAGCTGACCGACGAAAACAAGGCCCTGTGGGATTTGGCCAACAAGATTCAGGTCGAGACCGACCCCAACCTGCGGGCTCAGTACTCCGAGGAGCTGCAGAAGCTGTTTGACCAGGATAACCCCTTCGCCTTCCTGCTGCAGCATCCCAAGACCTACGCTTACCGCTCCGACCGTTTGGACAACGTCACCTACAACGACCTGTGCAAAATCCAGCTCTGCGACCTGGTAGCCAAATAAAGCGGCTGCTTCTTTCCCATAAGAACCGATAACATTTGTTTTCATGCCGTGCCGGAGCCTGCTGTTGCAGGCTTCCCGGCATGGCATAAGGTTTGTTGAGGCAAATACACCCTATGGCGTTTGAGGATGGGGCATCCCTCTGTTACGAAAACCATTCCCTGTTGGCGCCATACAATAAACCTGTTTGTTTGAAAGAAAGGAGTGCCTTTTTGGTCCGGTATCTCATCAGACGTCTGCTCTTGATGGTGGTTTTGCTGCTGGGAGTTTCCGTCATGGTCTTTTTGATTTCCCACATGGTGCCCAGCAACCCGGTTGCTGCAAACCTCAGCCAGACCGCCCTGAACGACCCGGAAATCGTCGCCGCTTATGAAGCCAAGTGGGGGCTGGACAAACCCCTTCACGAGCAGTACTTCATTTATATGTCCAATCTGCTGCGGGGCGATTTCGGCACTTCCATCCGTACAGGACGACCGGTGCTACAGGATCTCAAGCAGTACTTTCCCGCCACCGTGGAGCTTTCCATCTTTGCCATGATCATCGCCATTGTGCTGGGGGTGGGGTTTGGCATCCTCTCCGCCATCTTCCAGAATAAGCCAGTCGACCAGATTCTGCGGGCCATTTCGGTCAGCGGCGTTTCCCTGCCCAGCTTCTGGTTTGCCCTGCTGGTGATGTCGGTGTTCTGCGGCAAGCTCAAATGGTTCCCCAGCGGAGGAAGAATCGACCCCCGCATCTTCAACCCCACCGGCGGCACCGGCCTGTATGTGCTGGACGCCATCTCCTGGGGAGATTGGGAAATGCTGGCCGACGCCTTGGCTCACCTGATTCTTCCCGCCCTTGTGCTGGGCTTTTTCACCATGGGCCTCATCACCCGCCAGACCCGCTCCAACCTTTTGGAGGCCATGTCCATGGACTACATCCGCACCGCCCGCTCCAAGGGCATGAAGGAGCGTAGGGTGGTCATCGGCCACGCCCTCAACAACGCGCTGATTCCGGTCATCACCGTCAGCGGCATGGGATTCTGTAACTTGCTGGGCGGCATGGTGTTTGTGGAAAAAATCTTTTCCTGGCCGGGCATCGGGCAGTACGCTTACCTTTCCGCCACCACCTTGGACTTCCCGGCCATCTGCGGTGTCTCCCTGCTGATTGCGGTTACTTACGTGATAGTCAACCTGCTAATTGACATTCTTTACGGTGTCATAGACCCCAGGATTCGGTATCAGTAGAAGGAGGCAGCCCATGAACACCGTAAAGCAACTGTTAAAACATAAAAACTTTATGTTCAAGCTGGGCCTTATCATCTGCATCGGCTGGGTTTTAATCGCCATTTTTGCCCCGTTGCTGACGCCCTATCACCCCATCAACGACCAGGACATCGTGGGGCGCTTTCAGCCTCCCAGCGCCGAGCACTGGTTTGGAACCGACAGCCTGGGCCGGGATGTGTTCAGCCGGGTGCTGTACGGCAGCCGCATTTCCATGAGCGCCGGGCTGATTACCGTCCTCATTTCCTTTGGGGTGGGCATCCTGTTCGGAGGAATTGCCGGCTATGTGGGTGGCGTGGTGGACGACGTGATGATGCGCTTTAGCGAAATGGTTCAGTCCTTCCCGCCCCTGATTCTCGCCATGGTCATCGCGGCGGCTTTGGGGCCCAACATCAGCAACTCCATTTTGGCCATGGCCATCATCTGGTGGCCCAACTACGCGCGCCTGACCCGAAGCATCGTCATTTCCGTCAAGGAAAACGACTACGTCACCGCCAGCCGCATTTTGGGAGCCTCCCACCTGCGAATTCTGTACCGGGAAATTCTGCCCAACAGCATCGGTCCCATGGCCGTCATGGCCACCCTGGATTTGGGTAACGCCATTTTGATGTTTTCCGGCCTTTCCTTTTTGGGCCTGGGAGTGCAGCCTCCTGTGCCCGAATGGGGCGCCATGGTCAGCGACGGCGTCCTTACCTTCAACTACTGGTGGATTTCCACCTTCCCGGGGCTTGCCATTTTCAGCGTCGCCATCGGCGCCAACTTTATCGGCGACGGCTTGCGGGACTACCTGGACCCCAGGATGCGCAAACGTGCCTAATCAGGCAGGAGGAATTGATTATGGAAAAAGTTGTGTTGGAACAGGTGCCGGTGACCGGGTTGCCGCTGTATGAAATGCAGCAGCTGTTCCACCTCACCGGAAATTACAGCGACATTCGTATCAGCTACATCACCCTGCTGCCGGGCAAACGGGTTCCCGAAAGCGGCACCGGCGCTCATGAACAGGACGAGTACTCCTTCTTCATCGAAGGGGAAGTATATACCGAAAGCGGAGACTACAAAGGAGTATGCCGCCAAGGGGAAGCCACCCTTATCCCCCGCGGGGAGCGGCACTGGTGCGAAAACCGCACTGACAAGCCCTGCCGGCTGGTTTGCGTGCTGGCAAAGTAACCGTTTAAGGAGATGGCTTTTATGAAGCAGCAGCGGCTGCAGCGGGTAATCGAGCACATGGAGCGGGCAAACCTGGAGCAGATCGTCATCTCCTCCCCCGCCTCGGTCTACTACCTCACCGGCTACTGGGTGGAACCCCACGAGCGGATGCTGGCACTCTACCTGGACCGTAGGGGCAAGGCCGTTTTGTTTGCCAACTCCATCTTTGGGCTGACCGGAACCCCGGAAATCCCGGTGGTCTGCCACGGGGACGCCGATTCTCCCGTCGCCGGCCTGGCGGAAGTGGTCAGGCCCGGCAAGTTGGGGATCGACAAGTTCTGGTACAGCAAGTTCCTCATCGGGCTGATGGAGCTGCGCCGGGACATTGAACCCGTAGTGGGCTCCCACCCGGTGGATTTGGCCCGCCAGCGCAAGGATAGCGTGGAGCGGGAAAAACTGCGGGCAAACTCCCTCATCAACGACAGGGTGATGGGTTCGGCCATTGCCCAAATCCGGGAGGGTGTTGCCGAAAACGAGCTGGCCTCCACCGTCAACAAGCTGTTTTTGCAAAACGGCGCCGACTGCGAAGGCCCCCAACTGGTCTGCTTTGGCGCCAACGGCGCCGACCCTCACCACAGCCCCGACGGCACCGCACTCAAGCCGGGAGACAGCGTCACCATCGACATTTTCACCCCCATCGGGCGGTACTGGTGCGACATGACCCGCACGGTGTTTTACAAAACCGTTTCGGACAAGCAGCGGCAGGTCTACGAGCTGGTCAAGCTGGCCAACGAAACGGCCATTTCCAAAATCCGGCCGGGGGTTTTGCTCTCCGACCTGGACAAAGCCGCCCGGGATGTCATTACGGAAGGCGGCTATGGCCCCTACTTTACCCACCGGCTGGGCCACGGCATCGGTTTGGACTGCCACGAACCCCCCGACGTCAGCGCAACCTCCCACGTTGCGGCGGAGCCGGGGATGGTCTTTTCGGTGGAGCCGGGCATCTACCTGCCGGGGGAATTTGGCGTTCGCATCGAGGATTTGGTGCTGGTCACCGAGGACGGCTGCGAGGTCCTCAACCGCTACCCCAAGGATTTGCAGGTAATTGAATAAAGCAAGAACAGGAGACTGGGCAAAAAAGCACCGTCTCCTGTTTTCAGCTTTAACGGAAAAAAACAAAATCCACGGGTTGAGAAGGCAGTCTTTGGAAAGATTGTCGTTTTTTACTGTTCTTAGGTTTTTGAGACGGTATTTAGGAATAGTAAAATAGGAAAAATTGTGCTATGATGTTCTCAAAATCCCCCGGAAAGGTGTGTTTGGGATGCAAGCTTTGTTAAATCTTCATCCGGTAGCTTTGGCCGGCCTGGCGGGGCTGTTTACCTGGGGCATGACAGCCGTTGGCGCAGGGCTGGTGTTCTTCTTCAAAGCGCTGGACAAACGGATCACCAACCTGATGCTGGGCTTTGCCGCCGGCGTGATGATTGCCGCCAGTTTCTGGTCGCTGTTGGCCCCCGCCATCGAACTTTCGGAGGATATGGGCTTTTTCTCCTTTGTCCCCGCATTGTTGGGATTTTTGTTCGGCGGGCTCTTTTTGTGGGGACTGGATAAGGTGATTCCCCACCTGCATCTGGGCTTTCCCGACGAGAAATCGGAAGGCGGCGCCACTGCCTCCCACACCCGTACCTTTCTGTTGATGCTGGCCATCACCCTTCACAATATTCCCGAAGGCTTGGCGGTAGGCGTTGCCTTTGGCGCCACCGACGGCAGCAAATCGGTTCTGGTGTCCGCCATGGTTCTGGCGTTGGGCATCGGCCTTCAAAACTTTCCGGAAGGTGCTGCGGTTTCCATCCCCATGAGAGGCATGGGATATACCCGGGCCAAAAGTTTTTACTACGGCCAGCTTTCCGCCGTGGTGGAGCCGATTTCCGCCCTTTTGGGCGCCTGGTTGGTCACCTTCATCACCCCGGTTCTCCCCTATGCGCTGTCCTTTGCCGCCGGGGCCATGATCTTCGTGGTGGTGGAGGAATTGATTCCCGAATCCCAGGTGGGAGACGGCTCCGACCTTTCGGCGTTGGGCACCATGGCGGGCTTTGCGTTGATGATGGTGCTGGATGTAGCCCTCGGTTGACCTGTTGCATGCTCTAAGGCGGCATTCCGATTTTTCCGGCGACGGAAACTGGTTTGTCCTTTAATGAATATGCTTATCCGCAAGGAAACGCTCCGACTGCAACAGGCAGCGGAGCGTTTTATCATGCTTCAAATATTAAGTATGTTCCGAATATCGCCTAAACCTTGCGGATAAAGGATGTGCGGCAGGTGCTGCAGGTAATTTCAATGTTTCCTTTGCCTTTGGGCACCCGAAGATACTGGCCGCAGGAAGGGCATTTGAGATAGCGGTACATCTTCCGGTCCCGGATGCGGCGGCGCAGGATACGAAAGCGCGCTCTTACCTTGTAGGCAAAGGAGAGCAACTTTTGGTTCTCCCGGCTGCGGGCCGCGTAATTGCGGGAAAACATCCGCCAGAAAGCGTAAATCATGCCGGCATAATACAGCAGCATCAGCCAAGGCAGACGGAACAACTGGGCGATAAAAGAACAAAGCAGTGCTACAGCCAGCAGCAGGATGGAGAGCTGATCCACCCCATACCGCCCCTGAAACAGTCGATACAGGGTTGTCATCACTCTCTGCGTCCACATTTGCCAGCGCATCGGCAAGCCACCTCTTATTTTAGGATAGAACAGCACAGCAGGAATTTGCCTTAACGGGTTGTGTGGGAAACCATGTGCTGCTTTTCGTGCAGAATCTCCCGCAGCCGCTCGCAAATGGAGGAAAGCAGCTTCCCGTTGCTGGGAGGCTTTTGGCCATCATCCAGTCCCAACAGTTGCAGGAGGATTCGTTTATTTTCCTGTTCCCACGCGTGGCGAATGGCATCTCGAATATTCTTTTCCACTCGTACGGGCGTGGTGGATTGCTTTCTTGCCACATAAGGATACACTTTTTTGGTGAGGGACTTATGGGCAACGTTGCCGTCCTGAATGAGCATCTGCACACTTTCCACAATGCAGCTGTAGCCCCGGTGTTTGGGCGAAAAGCCGCAATCCCGCAACAGGCGCGCAAGCTCCGGGAACAGCTTTTCCTGCTGCTCCATGTTGCGGTAAAGGGAGTACAGATTCATAATGCAATCCGCGATATTCATCTCGCTCATGCTCTTTTCGAAGACGTACATGGCGCCCTTGCGCAAAAAGAGCTGCTCCCAGCCGGGCGTGCGGTATTCCAGGCAGACGAAAATGGCCGGACGCTGGGGAATCTGCAGCTCCGAAAGGTAGTTGAGCAGCCAGGCCGCCCGGTCTCCAAAAGCCGCCTCGATGAGCAAGATTTGGGGCTGCACCGAAAGTAGTTTGCTCAACACATCCTGGGTGTTGTAAAACGAGTGCTTTGCATGAATATCGCCATCGCGAAACGCTTTTTCGTAAAATTTAAAAAGTTCCGGATTGTCCGTTATAATCAAAGCTGTCAGCGACACAAAAATCCTCCTGATTCGAACCGTTACTCACATACGGTATGTGGCAGGGAAACCGGATAGACTCTTGCATTATTCCATGATGTCAGATAGTTTTAATAGGTTATGTCAAATCATGTAACGAGGCGCGTTTGCGTTGGGACCAGATGCGTAGAATTCGCCACAAAAAACACAATCCCCTTATTTGGTTTCAGCTACCTCACCAGATGCCATCCACCAATTAAGAGGATAAGTAGGTATTGGTTTGTAAAAGTCCCCCGTTCCGGGGAGAACAGGGGACTTTTCAACGGGCATACGGTTTTGCTTACTTCATCATGCTGGCAACTTCTTCGGCGAAGTTGTCTTCTCTCTTCTCCAGGCCTTCGCCCTTCTCAAAGCGAGTGAAGCGGACAATCTTGATGTTGCCGCCCAGGGACTTTGCGGTACCCTCGGTATACTGGGCAACGCTCTGCTCGGGATCCTTGACAAAGGGCTGATCCAACAGGCAGAACTCCTTGTAGTATTTGACAAGCCGTCCCGCCACCATCTTTTCGGCAATGTTCTGGGGTTTGCCCTCGTTCATGGCCTGAATGGTGAGGATTTCCTTCTCCTTGTTCAGCACATCGGCGGGGACGTCGTCTCTGCTGACATACTGGGGAATGGCTGCGGCAATCTGCATGGCGATATCCTTGCCGTAGACCTCGAATTCGGGTTTGTCGCCCACGTTGGTCTCGAACTGCACCAGAACGCCGATGCGTCCGCCGCCGTGGATATAGCTGACGCAAACGCCTTCGTACCGCTCGAACCGGCGGATTTTCAGGTTTTCGCCAATGACCAGAATCTTATCCTGCAAAGCGGACTGTACGGTGTCGTTGGAACCGGCCAGCTTGCAGTTGAGCAAAGCGTCCACATCGGCAGGGTTTTCGTCGATGATGGTGTCGGCCACTGCCTTGACAAAAGCCATAAACTCGGCGTTCTTGGCCACAAAGTCGGTTTCGGAGTTAACCTCCACCACGGCGCCTACGTTGCCCTTCACCACAGAGTAAACCACGCCTTCGGCGGCGATGCGGCCGGCCTTCTTGGCGGCGGCGGCAAGTCCTTTTTCCCGCAGCAGCTCAATAGCCTTTTCCATGTCTCCGTTGGCTTCGGTCAGGGCCTTTTTGCAGTCCATCATTCCAACGCCGGTCTTCTCCCGCAGGTTTTGAACATCCTTAGCGGTAAATGATGCCATTGATATGCACTCTCCTTATTCAGTAGTCGTTTGCAGCTTCTTAATACTGCTTGGCAGCCTCGGCCTCTTCTTCGGCCATGTCGATCTCTTCCTGCTCAGACGCAGCAATGGCGTCCCGCCCCTGCTGCCCTTCGATGAGGGCGTTGGCCATGATCTGGCAAATCAGCTTGACAGCGCGGATGGCGTCGTCGTTGCCGGGGATGACATAATCCACTTCGTCGGGATCGCAGTTGGTGTCCACAATGGCCACAACGGGGATGTTCAGCTTTCTGGCCTCGGCCACAGCGATTCTTTCTTTGCGAGGGTCTATAACAAAGAGAGCGCCGGGCAGCTTATCCATTGTTTTGATGCCACCCAAATACTTCTCAAGCTTTTCAATCTCCAGTGTCAGTTTGGCAACTTCTTTCTTGGTCAGCTTGTCGAAGGTGCCGTCCTCTTCCATGGCCCGCAGCTTGGCAAGGCGCTCGATACGGGTGCGGATGGTGTTGAAGTTGGTGAGCATACCGCCCAGCCAACGGGCGTTGACATAGTGGGCGCCTGCGCGGGTAGCCTCCTCACGGACGGAATCGGCAGCCTGCTTTTTGGTGCCAACAAACAGAATGGTTTCGCCCTGCTCGGCGAGGCCTCTGACAAACAGGTAGGCCTCCTCCAGTTTCTTTACCGTTTTTTGCAGGTCGATGATATAGATGCCGTTGCGCTCGGTAAAGATATAAGGGGCCATTTTGGGGTTCCAGCGCCGGGTTTGGTGTCCGAAATGAACGCCGGCTTCCAGCAGCTGTTTCATGGATACAATGCTCATGTTTTTTCCTCCTTTTGGTTGGTCCGCCGCCATTCCGTTCAGGCCTCCGCCCCGCCGGAACCTTCCGACCACCGCGCGGTGCCCCGTTATGGCGTGTGGATTGATTAATTCGCCGAATAAGTGTACCATAAATTTTGCTTTGATGCAACTGTTTATGCTATTTTTATCAGCTTTTTCGCCTTTTATCCTCTCCTTGCCCCGGCAAATGAAACGAGAAGGATCAAAAACCGGCGTTTTTTCCTGTTTTCTACAAAAAATACGGTTGATTGGCTCATTTCTTATCCGCTTTGTGGAACTGACAACAAAAATATGATAGACTAAAATACAGATGCTTATGCCGTCAAGGAGGTGCCATTATGTCCATAACAGCAGGATTTCTGGTACCCCATCCCCCTGTGATTATCCCTCAGGTGGGACAGGGTCGGGAAAAGGAAATTGCCGCCACCACCCGCAGCTACCGCGGCGTGGCCCGGCAGATTGGAGCACTGGCCCCCGATACCATCATCATTTTCACGCCTCACTCCACGGTTTACTCTGATTACATCCATATCTCCCCCGGGCAGGAAGCGGCGGGCAGCCTTGCCCAGTTCGGCTATAACTCGCCCGTCAAAGTCCGCTACGACGAGACTTTGGTGCGCCGGGTGGAAAAACTCTGCGCCGACGAGCGGCTGCCGGCGGGGACGCTGGGAGAGCGGGAGCCCCGGCTGGACCACGGAACTCTCATTCCCCTGCACTTTATCCGGGAATTTTGCGAAAACTTTGCCCTGGTGCGGGTATCCGCCTCCGGCCTTTCCCGGGAGGAGCACTACCGCTTCGGCATGCTGCTGACCCAGGCGGTGGAGGAGCTGGGCCGCAGCGCGGTGGTCATTGCCAGCGGCGACCTTTCCCACAAGCTGACGGAGGACGGCCCCTACGGCTTTGCCCCCGAAGGCCCCAAACTGGACAAAGCTTTGACTGCCATTCTGGACCGGGGCGACTTTGAAGCCCTGTTCGAGCTGGACGAAACCCTTTGCGACCGAGGGGCCGAGTGCGGCCTGCGCCCCATTTTGATGATGGCGGGCGCCCTGGACCGGCGTCAGGTTCACGCCAAGCTGCTCTCCTACGAAGGGCCCTTCGGGGTAGGTTACGGGGTGGCTGCCTTTGCCGTGGGAGGGGAGGACCCCAACCGCAACTTTTACAGCCGCAGGATGGAAAAACTGGCTTCGGAAATCAAACACCGCCGCGCCCAGGAAAGCCCTTATGTCAAACTGGCCCGACAGACGCTGGAAGAATATGTCCTCCACGGAAAGCTGGCGCCTTTGCCAAAAGATTTGCCGGAGGAGATGTTAAGCCACCGGGCGGGAACCTTTGTCTCCATTAAAAAGAGAGGGCAACTGAGGGGCTGCATCGGCACCACCAGCCCCACCCAGCCCAACATCGCTGAGGAAATCCGCCACAACGCCATTGCCGCCGGTACCCGAGACCCCCGCTTTTCCCCGGTGGAGCCTTGGGAATTGGAAGATTTGGTGTACAGCGTGGATGTCCTCGCCACTCCCGAACCGACCGACGAGAGTATGCTGGACCCCGTTCGCTACGGCGTCATTGTGGAGCGGGGCGGCAAGCGCGGGCTGCTGCTTCCCAATCTGGAAGGCATCGACACGGTGGAGGAGCAGATTGCCATTGCCCGCCACAAAGCCGGCATTCCGGAGGGCAAGCCGGTCAACCTCTACCGCTTTGAAGTCACCCGCTACACCTGATGAATCGTACTGCCCGGATAAAAAACAAAAGCCGACTGTGGAAAGGATGGTGTCCAAATGAAGGAAGATTATAAATTTGCAAGGCAGATGGCCCTCATCTCCCTGACCTTTGCAACGCTCCTTACTTTGGGTGGGTTTGCCATCAGCTTGCTGTTGGAGCAGAAAAGCCAGTGATTGCCGCCCGCTTTCAAAAGCAGGAGCAGGAAAAAGTCCGGTGCCTGCTCTGCCCCCACCACTGTCTGCTGGCGGACGGCGCTCTGGGGCGCTGTCTTGCCCGCCGCAATCATCAGGGAACGCTGATGGCGGAAAGCTACGGCCAACTGACCTCTCTGGCTTTGGACCCCATTGAGAAAAAGCCTCTCTACCACTTTCACCCGGGCAGCCGAATTCTCTCGGCGGGAAGCTATGGATGCAACCTTTCCTGCGCCTTCTGCCAGAACCACACCATCTCCCGGCAGCGGGCGGGAAGCCGCTTTGTCCCCCCCGAGGAGCTGGCGGCGCTGAGCCAATCGGTGGGGCACCAAAACATCGGGGTGGCCTTTACCTACAATGAGCCTTTGATTGCCCCCGAATACCTGCTGGACTGCGCTGCATTGCTGCGCCGGCAACATCAAAAGGTGGTGCTGGTGACCAATGGGTTTATCTGCCCCGACCCTTTGGAGGAGGTGCTCCCGGTGGTGGATGCTCTCAACATCGACCTGAAATGCTTTTCCCGGGAAGGGTACCGTAAGCTGGGCGGAGAGCTGGAAACGGTGTTGCACACCATTCGCCGCAGCGTGGAGGCGGGGTGCCATGTGGAGGTCACCTGCCTGATTGTTCCCGGGCTCAGCGACAGTGCCGACGAAATGGAGCGGATGGTAGCCTGGCTTGCCGGCGTCAACCCTTCGATTCCCTTCCACGTCAGCCGGTTTTTCCCCCGCTACAAAATGTCCGACGCTCTTCCCACGCCGGTGGAAACGGTGTATGCTCTGGCGGATGTGGCGAGAGGTTATCTGCGCCATGTTTATACCGGAAACTGTTAGGCAAAAAGCTTTTCTGTATCCAATGGAAAATATTGCTATTTGGCTAAAATGACTATTGACACTCACTTTACCGCATGCTATCATAGCTGGCAATAAAGGCTGTGACGGAGAGAAAGACATACAAAGGTGCGGCACCGGCAAAAGGCCGGATCAGAGAGTTCGCGGTTGGTGCAAGCGAACGCCGGTATGTATGTGTAAATACACTCCCGAGCTCGTCGGCTGAAGATCCTAGTAGGTCGATGCGTTTGCCCACGTTACAGGGCTAGGGTTGTCGGACCCAAAAATGAGGGGCGGCTATTTGGATAGCCGCAAGCAGGGTGGTACCGCGGAAGACACAGTCTTTCGTCCCTGGGCAGGTTGAATGCCCGGCGACGAAAGGCTTTTTTGTTTCGCTGGAGCATTCAAGGCCGAAATCTTCCGACGCAAATATCACACATTAGGAGGAAATCATGATGGCCAACGTAAAATTCTTCAGCGGAAAATCCTTGCCTGTGGAAATGCACAAAACCCGGATGGTACAAAAACTCAACCTGCTGCCGGTGGAGCAGCGCAAAGAAGCCATGCTCAACGCCGGCTGCAACACCTTCCTGCTTCAAAACCGCGACGTCTTTTTGGATATGCTCACCGACTCCGGCACCAACGCCATGAGCGACAAGCAGATGGCCGCCATGATGTTGGCCGACGATTCTTACGCCGGCAGCCAGACCTTTGTCCGCCTGCAGGAGGCCTGCACCCACATGTTCGGCACCCAATTCCTGCTGCCCACCCACCAGGGAAGAGCCTGCGAGAACATTCTGGCTCAGGCCTACGTCAAGGAAGGCAGCGTGGTGCCCATGAACTTCCACTTTACCACCACCAAAGCCCACATCACCCGGATGGGGGGCACGGTGGAGGAAATCCTCATCGACGAGGGGCTCAACATCAACTCCACCCATCCCTTTAAGGGAAACATCGACCTTGCCAAGCTGGAAGACTTGGTGGCCCGAGTGGGGGCCGAAAACGTCCCCTTTGTGCGGATGGAAGCCGGCACCAACCTCATTGGCGGCCAGCCGGTCTCCCTGCAGAACTTCCGGGATGTTTCCGCCTTCTGCCGCAACAAGGGCATTCGCTTTGTCGTCGACGCCTCTCTGCTCTGCGACAACCTCTACTTCATCAAAACCAGGGAAGAAGCCTGCAAGGATATGGAGCTGGTGGACATTACCCGGGAGCTGGGGTCGCTGGCAGACATCATCTACTTCTCCGCCCGCAAACTGGGCTGCGCCAGAGGCGGCGCCATCGTCACCAACAGCCGCGCCATTTACGAAGAACTGCGGGACTTTGTTCCCCTCTTCGAGGGCTTTCTCACCTACGGCGGCATGAGTGTGCGGGAAATGGAAATTTTGGCCGTGGGCCTGTACGAGTCGTTGGATTTGGACTTTATCATGCAAGCTCCTCTCTTTATTCAGGCCTTTTCCGAAGAGCTGCAGGCTAAGGGCGTTCCGGTGGTCAACCCTTCCGGCGGACTGGGATGCCACGTGGATGCCTCCGCCTTCCTGCCCCATCTGGACCAGACCCAATACATCGCCGGTGCTCTGGCAGCCGCCTTCTACGTTGCCTCCGGCGTGCGGGGTATGGAGCGGGGCACCATGAGCGAGCAGCGGGAGCCCGACGGCTCCGAGCGCTTTGCCCAAATGGAGTTGCTGCGGCTGGCGTTGCCCAAACGGGTTTTCTCTTTGTCCCAAATCCAGTACGCCGCCGACCGTCTGGCATGGCTCTACGAAAACCGCTCCCTCATCGGCGGGCTGCGGTATGTGGAGGAGCCCAAAATCATGCGGTTCTTCTTTGGACGGCTGGAGCCCGTCGGCGACTGGATGGAGAAGCTGACCGCCGCCTTCCGCCGGGATTTCGGCGACAGCCTGTAACTCAAGTCTCCTCTCTCCAATAGAAAACGACATCCCGAAAAGGGGAGAGGCTTAGCCTCTCCCCTTTTCAAAAATAAAAAACAGGCCGTACTCAAAATGGAGCACTGCCTGTCCTATCTATCGGCAAAATCAGCGAACCTAATGAATTTGTCTGGCGCATTCCGGGCATATTAGTCCGTTCGCCACGATTTGAAGACCTTCCGACTCCTTCCCACACAGGGAGCATCGAGGGACCGCCTGCCGGATGTGGATGGATGGTGCAGCGCTGTCCATTACAATTTCCAGCCGTGATCCCGGTTTCCACCCCAGAACCTCCCTCATATGGCTGGGAATCATCACCCTCCCAACCTCATCGAGTGACCGGATATGTGCGTCTGGGTTACTCATGGTTTTTCCTCCGCCTTTCCTTGTTTTATTAAGCAGTATGTCAACCCATTGAAAAGCTTATCGGGCATTGTGTGTTACCGCCGTGAAAGGGCGGTGTCGCCAGATGAGTCAAAACAGCGCCCCCATTGGTTTGAACCGATTCAAAGGCAAAACAAAAACGCGTATAAGATGCATCCCCTACACGCGCGGAAATATCGGCTCGTGCCACTTGCAAGAAAGAGATTGATTTGCTATAATCCCTCTTACCGCGTGGAAATGCAAGGGTGCCTGCGGTAATATTGCCCATCATGTTCCGTCGCAGGTGTATGCAGTACCGGCATTGGATTTCCTTTTTTTGGAAGTTTCTGTAGAAAGAATACCATATTTAGTAAAAAATGTCAATATTTTCCTTTTTTTATTTTTATACGACAAAATATATAAAAATTCACGCATTTTGTCGATTTGGATTGTGTAACAGGTAAGTCCAAGCTATCCCATTAGATGGAGTCATCCATTTTTGTTGAGTTTCCTTAGAACAGTACCAGAAAAACATAGTTGAGGATGAAAGGAAATTCTTGACACCCACGCAACAGCGTGTATAATGCATTGTAAGCTTGTGAGAGGATGGGAGGGAACCGAATGCTGCGTATTCGCGCAATTCGATTGTCCAAAGGTTGCTCTGTTCCCGAATTGTCCAGAAAAAGCGGGGTGCCGGTTCGGACCATTGAAGACCTGGAAAAACGCGGTGACGGTCGATTCTCGACTGTCAGGAAGTTAAGTCAGGCTTTGGGCGTTTCCTTAGACGATGTTTATGAAGATGACTAAGCAGACAAGTGCCAAATCAGACTAGCGCAAAGATTCTTGTTGTTTCCGGAAATGGATAATATAGTAGTTGATTGGAAAAATAGGATGAGATGTGCCATCCTTTGAAATAACCGGTTGACAAAAACGCAATTATCTCCTATAATATCAGAGTCGGCACCATAGCCAAGGGGTAAGGCAGAGGTCTGCAAAACCTTTATCCCCAGTTCGAATCTGGGTGGTGCCTCCAATAGCAAAGCGCTTTCAACCATGGTTGAAAGCGCTTTTTTTGTTTTTTGATTGGTAATAGTGAATAGAGTTTAGAAAAATCATACCCCAATCATTATTAAAATCTTACAAACAAAATCGGGCCGTTTGTATTGACTTTGCCTACAAATAGGAATACACTCTAGGCGACATTGGAAGGCTGCCCTTCCGACCATGGAGGAATGAGCCAGCCGCTTTTCCTCCCAACTATGATGCGCCCAACCGCGCAGAAAAGAGGCTTAAAATGGACGATACAGGAATGAACGAACCTCCCCGATTGCTTCATGTTGGAATTACCTACAACGTGAAGCACAACAAGCGGGATGAGGAGCCGAACCACCCATCCACCGACTTAGAGCCCGAGCCCCTGGATAACGAGGCAGAATATGACGACATTAACACCATATTGGCCATCAAGGAGGTTTTGGAACGCAAAAACTGCCGGGTCACCTTGCTGGAAGCAGACCAGAATCTGCCGGTAAAGCTGGTGGAGCATAAGCCCGATATGGTCTTTAACATAGCGGAAGGAATTTACGGAAGAGGCCGGGAAGCGCAAGTTCCCGCCTTGTTGAATTTTTATCGGATTCCCTACACCGGGTCGGATGAAACCACCCTGTGTATTGCCCTGGACAAGGCGCTGACCAAGCGAATTCTCTCCACCTACCGCATCAAAACACCCAAAGGCCAAATTATCACGAAGGAACAAAACCGCGTGAGCGGTACCTTTCGTTTTCCCGCCATTGTGAAGCCCAATGCGGAAGGTTCCAGCAAGGGGATCTCCGACGCCGCCATTGTCACCAATCGGAAAGAGCTGCAGGAACTGGTGCTCCAAAACATCCGTCTCTACCAACAGGATATGTTGGTAGAGGAATACATCGGCGGCCGGGAGTTTACCGTCGGAATTCTGGGAAACGGCAAGGATCTTTGTGTTTTTCCTCCCATGGAAATTACCTACCTTCATCCAGACAATCCATACAACATATACAGCTATCAGGTAAAACAAAACTACGAAGAGTTTGTCCGGTACGAATGCCCGGCCCGTATCAGTCCTGAGATGGATGCCGAAATGACCGGCACGGCCAAAAAAATCTTTGAGGTGCTGTCCTGCAGGGATTTTGCCCGCATTGATTTTCGCCTTTCGCCGGAAGGGGTGCTGTACTTTATCGAAATTAACCCCTTGCCCGGATTGGCGCCGGGTTACAGCGATTTTCCCATGATAGCGGAATGCAACGGAATGGACTACCATTCCCTGGTATGGAACGTGCTGCAAAGCGCTCTGAAACGATACGGCATGCAATCTTACATCCATTAAGATTTAGGGGGAAACAATTATGGAAGACTGTATAGAAGCACAGGAACCGGAGCCTCACGGCGCCGAGTGGGAAGATTGGAAATGGCAGTTTAGAAATCGAATTACCACGATAGAACAACTGGAACAAGTCATTCACCTGTCTGAGAAAGAAAAACAGAATATTTCCCGGTGTTTAAATAATTTTCGGATGGCCATCACCCCCTACTACGCGTCCCTCATGGACCCGGTGGACCCCAAATGCCCCATCCGAATGCAGGCGGTACCCACCATCAGCGAACTGCAGGTGCTTCCTTACGAGATGGCGGACCCTCTGGACGAAGAGCGGGAAAGCCCGGTGAAAAACATTGTGCACCGCTACCCCGACCGGGTGCTGTTCCTGGTGACCCATATGTGCTCCACCTACTGCCGGCACTGCACCAGAAGGCGAACCGTCGGAGAAGAGGACTTTGCCATCAGCGAGGCGGAAATCGACGCGGCGGTGGACTACATCGCCGGGAACAAGGCCATCCGGGATGTGCTGATATCCGGCGGTGACCCTCTCACATTAAGCGATGAGAAGCTGGAGAACATCATCGCCAGGCTCCGAAGCATCGACCATGTGGAAATTATCCGCATTGGAACCAGAGTACCGGTGGTGATGCCCATGCGCATCACCCCTAAGCTGCTGGCCATGCTCCGGAAATACCACCCCATTTGGATCAACACCCATTTCAACCACCCGAAAGAAATCACCCCTGCCTCCGTCAAGGCCTGCGCCGATATCGTAGATGCCGGTATTCCGCTGGGGAACCAAAGCGTTCTGCTCCGGGGCATCAACGACAATACCGAAACCATGAAAGAACTGCTGCTAAAGCTGGTGAAAATGCGCGTCAGACCCTATTACCTTTATCAATGCGATTTAAGCCAGGGACTGGGACACTTCCGCACCGAGGTGGAAAAGGGAATCGAAATCATTCAAAACCTCACCGGCAACATTTCGGGATATGCCGTGCCGAAGTTTGTAATTGATTCCCCCCACGGCGGCGGAAAAATTCCCATTAATCCCGAATATGTCCTCTCTACCGACGACAGCAACATTGTGATGCGTAATTTTGCCGGGAAGATTTACACCTATCCCCACATAAAGTGCGCAAATTGATTTTAGCAAAAACGGTTTGGGATGGATCCACTGAGCCTGCAACAGGAACTGTATTTGTCTGGCGAGACCGTCAGCAACAAGCAGTTCCTTATTTATTAGGTGCCAAAAACAGGCACCTTCCCATTTCTTAACTCATATGATATAATTAAAATTAAACTCTTTGCACTGTATCACGCTTTTCAAAAAGCGACATCACCAGTACAAACTGAGCAGGCCGAAACTCGTTGGGTTTTGGGGCCGGGCCGCCGGTGCGGCAGCAGACTTTGCCAAAGGTACGGCATATCTGTGGGACAGTTTCCTGTCTCGCAGGTATGCCTTTCTTATATGTATGGCGGGATATGGTCCACAGGCTGAGAGTGATTTATGCATAGGGAGGTTACTTTGTGAAGCATAATAACCAGAGGTTGGCAATGGATGTTTCCATCGGCACCATTTTCATCAATTTACTCTTGTCGGCAATTAAGCTGCTTGCCGGCATCATCGGCCATTCCGCCGCCATGATTTCCGATGCGGTTCACTCGTTATCCGACGTGGCCAGCACTGTGGTTGTCCTCTTTGGAGTAAAAGCCGCCAATCCAAAAGCCGACAAGGAACACCCTTACGGCCACGAACGTTTTGAATGCGTTGCCGCCATTTTGCTGGCGGGAATGTTGGGCCTTACCGGCGGGGGCATCGGGTTGAGCAGCCTGCGCACCATTCTGGCCAGACCATACACGGAGCTCACCGTTCCCAGTTTATTGCCTCTTGGCGCGGCAGTCCTGTCCATTGTGGTAAAGATGGGTATGTCTCTATACACCAAATCCATCGCCCAAAAAATCAACTCCACCGCCTTGTATGCCAGCGCAATCCACCAACGCTCCGATGCGCTGTCCTCGGTGGGCAGTTTGTTGGGGATTGCAGGGGCGCGCATGGGGTTTCCACTGGTGGATCCAATCGCAGGGCTCATCATCAGCCTATTCATTGTAAAAAGTGCGTTTGATATCTTTAAGGATGCCGTCGGCAAGATGACCGACCGGGCCTGCGACGACAAAACGGTGGAGGAAATGCGGGCTTTGATTCTTTCCCACCAAAACGTGTTGAGCATCGACGTGCTCCGCACCCGGCTGTTTGGCGACAAGATTTATGTGGATGTGGAAATCGGCGTGGACGGCAGCATCTCCTTATCCGAAAGCCACGACATCGCCCATTCGGTTCACGACGCGCTGGAAAGCCGCTTCCCCCACATCAAGCACTGCATGATTCACGTCAATCCGGAAAATAAGGAGGCGGAAATCCATCCATTTTGAAAATCGAAACGGAGATTAAGAGAGTATTCGAGAGAATAAGCGAGAAAATGAAAGTAAGCGAAGGGTAGATTCAAAAACTTCTTGACAGTATAACACTCCTTATGTATACTAGGGAATGTTGAATCCTTGGATGAATACGTCATGCGGCGAACTATGCCGCCAAATCAG
>ENA-OWPA01000126-OWPA01000126.1-bioreactor-metagenome-genome-assembly--contig:-NODE-126-length-143111-cov-8.100878_pt1:5000-143111 | contig 143111 bp, 142 predicted proteins | sample MGYA00238139_ERZ651803 | MGnify/ENA primary metagenome ERZ651803 (study PRJEB26909, sample SAMN07631231) | bioreactor metagenome | isolation source: Switchgrass digestor | place: USA...
GCTATTTTTGCTTTAATAGCATTATTCACCGCTTCAGTGGCAATTTGTCGCGCCTTTGCTTCAGCAATATGACTGATAGTCGGTTTTAAATTGCGTTCGATAATAATGAACAACAAAATTAAAAATAATAAAGCTATTCCGCAGGCAAGCATTGCCAGTTGAATTCTTGGCACACGGCGGCAGTAGAAAAGGTGTAGCCGAAACAGTGCTTCCACCCCCTCGAAAAACAGTACCATGTATTATATGATTACGTTTCCGAAGGGGTGCACATCACAATTTAATATTTTTATAATTTATAATTTTATACGGGCAAATTTTCTTTTTCCGATCTGAACAATCATACCGTTGGTAACAAGGACACGATGATCGGGATCAGTTATCTTTTCCCCATCAATCCTGACCGCTCCCTGGATGATAGATCTCTTACCGGCTGATGTGCTGTTGGCAAGCCCTGCTGCAGTCAGCAGTTTAGGAAGCCAGATGGTCCCATCATCCCCCAGTTCATCCTGTGGAATAAAAACATCTGGAATGTCATCAGGCAGCGCGCCTTTCTGAAAAACAGCAATAAACTCCTTTTCCGCATTAATGGCTGCTTCTCTACCATGGAACATAGTCACCAATTCTCTAGCTAAGCGCATTTTGGCATCCCTGGGGTTGAGTTTCCCACTATTCATGTCATCCCGGATCTGTCTGACTTCCTCAAGCGGTACAGGAGTAACCAATTCAAAATACCTTACAATCAATTCATCAGTGATAGACATGGTCTTCCCGTAAATCTCATTGGGAGGATCGGAGATACCGATGTAATTCCCCAGGCTCTTGCTCATCTTTTGAACACCGTCAAGTCCTTCAAGAATGGGCATTGTAATTGCCACTTGCGGTTCCTGTCCGAACTCCCGCTGCAGATCACGCCCTACCATCAAGTTAAACTTCTGATCGGTCCCTCCCAATTCAATATCCGCTTTCACAACCACAGAATCATAGCCCTGCATCAGTGGGTAGAGGAATTCATGGATACCGATCGGTATGCCCTGTTTATAGCGGCGTTCAAAATCGTCCCGCTCCAGCATCCTGGCAACTGTATATTTGGCAGCCAGTGTAACCACATCAGAGAAAGAAAGGGTTCCCAGCCAACTGCTGTTGTAAACCAATCTGGTTTTATTGATATCGATTATTTTACCTACCTGATCCCTATATGTTGCAACATTTTTTTGTATTTCTTCCTCTGTCAATTGCCTGCGGGTCTCAGAACGCCCTGATGGGTCGCCGATCCTCCCGGTAAAATCACCCATGATCAGAATAATGTCATGCCCCAGTTCCTGCAGTTGCCGCATTTTGTGTAAAACAACTGTATGGCCTAAATGGATATCAGGAGCAGTTGGATCCAATCCTAATTTAACTCTGAGGGGCCTGTCCTCCTTAATGGAACGCTTGAGCTTTTCAACCAGTTCCTCTTCAGGAATAATCTCAGCTGTGCCTCTTTTAATGATCTCCAACTGCTTGTCGATGTCTTTGACCAACTGTGACAACTCAATATCCTCCCTATCAGACTTGTTAATCTTCAGTTTAAAATATCATTATTTTCCTCATGTTACAAGATTATAAGACAAGAGAAATTGACGGCAGATTGAGCATCACCTCTGGAAAGCAAAAAGAAACTGCGGATCTATTACTTGCCATATTAAGACCCACAGTTCTTATTTTATCATATATTGCAAATCGACTTCTTGGTCTATTAAATGCTTTTCTTTTTATTGGCGCCTCTGCCCGGCATACCTAATGCCTAAAGCTTCCGCCAGATCCCGGTCAACACTAACCAGGTCATCTCTGTTCAGTTCTTTAATGGAGTTTTTGCCCACTGCCTGCACCGCCAACTTCATCTCCGCCACACATGAATTGAGAAAATTGGAGAGACTCTTTGCCGCTTGCTCCACATCCAACTCATCTTTATGAGTGCCATCATAGAGAATCAGCTGTGGAGGGGTTGTCTGAGGTGAAACTTTTAATACCTGGGTGTGCAGTGCTGCCATAATTGCTATGGAACCAATATAAACAGCATCTGCACCGAGAGCCAGGGCTTTCAAAAAGTGCCCTGGGGTTTTCATCCTACCGGAGGCTATTACAGTAAAGCGGTCCCGCAAGTTATGGTCCTCCAGCCATTGAATGGCACGGGGCAAACAGTGAAGCAGTGGAAGCCCTAAATTGTCCTCCAGAGTAGGAGGTGATCCGGCAGTACCACCCCCAAAACCATCGATAGTAATGAAATCTGCATCTGTTTTGGAGATCACTTCTAGCTCATATTCAATATAGTCAGAGCCCGCAATTTTAACACCCACGGGCACATCATACTCCGCTTTCAGCCTATTGATCAGCTTGATGATGTCTTCTGATGAAGCTGTGCCAGGCATACGGGAATTGATAACAGCATCATATCCCTTTTCCAGTTTCCACAGTTCCCTTAACTCTGGACCGATGGTATCTGATTTAATGGTCTCAGTAACCCCTCCACCCCAAGCAGCCTGGCCAAACTGCACTTCGATGGCATCCACTTGTTCCAGCTGTTCTCTGGAATTCAACCACCCTCCCCGGTTGTACTGACCGATCAGATATTTTGCCGCCTGGCGCTCCTCAGCTGTGACAGCGCTCTCACCGGTGTTAGTTGCTGTTCCCACCAGAGAAGCCCCTTTGGCCAAGGCAATTTTAAAGGGTAAACTAACAGATGCCCCATAGGACATCCCTGTGACCAGCACCGGTATCTTCAAATTAAGGGGCCTGCCCGCCCGGGGGCCGATCACTGTTTGCGTGTCAATACTGTTGAGGTCTTCAGCTGGAAGCTGAAAGAGTTGCTTCGGATTAAGCAGGACCTTTTCCCAGGGATCAAGGTTCAGAGGGCTGCCTAAAGGGCGTTCCAGTTCTTTTCCTGTTTCAGCCCTCAAACCCGCTTCAATAATAGCAGTTGGGGTAAGCTTTTCCATAGCAGGCAACAACACAAAAGGGTTTTCCGCATATTTGGTGGTCAGCATCTTTTCCATGGCATCATCCATCAGCGGGTCAGCCATTTTTGTCAGCAACCAGTTGAGCATGAACAAAACCTCCTTATTAATCTCACTTAAAGTTTCTTATATTATTTGTAAATAACTAAAAAAAACACGGGATTAGCCGGTGCCAGCAAAAATGAAACAAAAATAAAAAAACCTTTATTTTTCAAAAATGAGCTGTTTCCATCTCTTATTTACACTTGTATTTAAAAAAATCCGATCAACGCAAAAAAAAACCAACTGTCATAAACAGACCAGTTGGGGTTCGATGCCAAAGCTATAAAATCAATTATTTATAATAGTTTATTAAAACTCAGCTGTCAGACCTAAAAAGAAAAGCACAATATCACAGATATCTGAAAGGATCGGTTTTAATCCGGGAGGTCATCACTGTAAGTTCCTCACCAGTTTCTTTTGCTTTTTTCGCAATATAATCAGCCAATACAGGGACAATTACAGACTCTGTTCCGTAGTGCCCAGCGTCAACTAACGCGATCCCCTGATCCAGGGCATCCAATGCTCCATGATGCCTGACATCCCCTGTTAGATAAACATCAGCACCTGAACGGACAGCATGCTTTAGCAGATCCATAGCGCTCCCCCCGCATAAAGCCACTTTGGATACAAGCTTCTGCGGGTCTCCTGTTATCTTCACTATTTCTAAACCCAAATCGGCTTTCACTTTTTCAGCAAAAGCAGCAAGAGTCATAGGTTCCGGCAGTCTTCCCACTCTACCCAGGCCAGCACGATTACCTCGATTTTTCAGAGGATATATATCATAAGCAACCTCTTCATAGGGGTGTGCTGCCAGCATCTCCCTGACCACCTTTTTCAGCCGGCTCTCAGGTACAATGGTCTCTATCCTGAATTCAGGGGTCTTTTCCAGTTTGCCTGTTTCTCCAATAAAGGGATTGGTGCCCTCAAGGGGTTTGTAGGTACCTATCCCTTTGGTCTGAAAGGTACAGTCTGAATAATTACCGATCCACCCCGCCCCCTGGGAACAGATGGTCTGGCGCACCGTGTCTTCATATCCTTCGGGCACAAAAACAACCAGTTTATACAATCTCTCCTCATTTGTGCAGAGAAGGAGATCTACATCTACCAACCCCAAACGGTCTGCCAGCAGGTCATTGATCCCTCCGGGAGCTGCGTCAAGGTTAGTATGGGCAGCATAGAGAGCTATACCCTCTTTGATCAGCCTGCAGATATGTGAAGCAGGATAGATATCGGATCGCAAAAAAGGGATTGGGTCACGGAAAAGGGGATGGTGGGAAACGATTAACTGAACTTTCTCATTAACCGCCTCTGTGATCACATCTGCTGTCACATCAAGGGTTACCAGCACTTTATCCACTTCATCTGCTGGTGACCCCACCAGCAAGCCGATCCGGTCCCAATCTTCTGCCAATTCAGGCCGTGCCCACTCTTCAATCCAGGCAAAAATCTTTTTGCATTTAACTGACATCCTCTATAATCCTCCTTATGACCTCAACCTTATGCAGCCAATCCCGCTTCATCTCTTTGGCTGCAGGAGTTCTGGCATGGCGTAGAGATCTTAAAACACTTTTGGCTGTTCTCAACTTATCCTCAAGAAACGGTATCAAAAGAGGGTGTTTCTTTTCGATAAGAAGGGGGCCAATATCAAAAAGTGCATCATCATCAATCTCATACTGGGGTTTTTGAGCAGTTGACTGTTTGGCAACAATTATTTCATAGAACTGATCCCTTTCCAGCACCAGGTCCTCATCTGTTGTCAGCCAGTTATGATCAAACAACCATTTCCGTACAATACCAGAACCTCTCTGGGGCTGTAGAATTAAACAAAGCACTTTCTCTAAAACAGCAGGGGATCCTTCCAAAATCTCTTTAATTTTGGCTCCTCCCATACCGGCTATAACAATCACATCCGCCTCTCCAGGCCGCAGCGGTTCCAAACCGTCACCCTGCCTGATCTCAATGGACTGTGTTAACTTGTAAAGTATGACATTGGCTTTTGCTGAATCCAGCGGGCCAGGATAGAGATCACAGGCGATGGCGCGGGGGCAAATCCCCTCCAGAACCAAATAAATAGGGAGCAGGGCATGATCAGTACCGATATCTGCCAGAACACTACCTCTAGGAACATAACTTGCAATCCTGCTAAGCCTCTCAGAGAGAACCAAAACTAAGACCCCCTTAAATCAGGTCCGGAGGGAGCAGGTAAACGCTAAGACTGATAATCCGCCCGAACCAGAGTAGCAATGCCACCACGAGGATTGAATTCCGCTGTTACAGTAAGGGAAACAGGCTGCAAAAGCTTTACAAGATCGTCTTTCACCCTGTTTACTACATGTTCCTGCAGAATCCCCACATTGCGGAAGGAATTTAGATAATACTTCAATGATTTGAGTTCAACAAGTTTCTCATTAGGTGTATAAGTGATTGTCAATGTCCCGAAATCTGGAAGCCCAGTCCATGGACAGACAGATGTGAACTCCGGATATGTGTAGGTTACCACTGTTGCACTACCCGGATATTCGAAAGGCAATGACTCCAATACTTCTGTTTTGATTGATTCATATGTGTCTACATCCCAACGCAAAGAATATTTCTCATTATCCTGTACCATCTCTATTGCTCCTTTTCACTTTTATATAGTGATTAATTCGCCCTGCCATAAAACCAATGGCCTAGTGCCCTTTTTGTAATCGGCAGCAACTACCTCGCCGATAAAAAGGGTGTGATCGCCTGAGACAATGCTTTTTACCAGTTTGCATTCCAGATTGGCCAGAGCGTCTTTGATCCTGGGTACTGCAATAATCTCACCCGGTTCTGTGGCAAGGTTCAACTCTTTAACCTTGTCTGTATCCCTGCCGGATCTTGTCCCACAAAAAAAAGCAGTTGCTTTGTCACCTTCCCCCATGATAGTCACCATAAACTCCCCTGTTCTGGCAATCATGTCATGAATATACCGCTGTGGAGATATAGATACCATCAACTGCAGAGGGTTCCATGATATCTGGTTGACCCAAGCAGCAGTAGTGATATTATGTTGATCTCCATCCTTTGCACCGATTAAAGTAACAGGCATTGGTAAAAGATGTACAGCCTGATGCAGTTGATCTGTCATTAAACTATATCCCCCCTGGAAAATAACCTTATATACCATTTTAATACAATAGATGATAAGATCAAGTATTGAAACCTGCCTGTACAGCGGCAGGAAAAAGGAGGGTCAAAGTAAAAGATATTTCGGTAATCGGGCATCAATACACAACAGGACCAGGAGGAAAACCCTATGAAAAAGGAGCAGAAATATTTTCGCGGCTGCTTAGTCGGTGGTGCAGTGGGAGATGCACTGGGGTGGCCGGTAGAATTTTTAAAGTATCAAGAAATTGTTAAAAAATATGGTTCAGAGGGCATCAAAGATCTGGATCTGGGAAACAAAAAGCTGGCCGAAATCACAGATGACACACAAATGACAATGTTTACAGCAGAGGGCCTGCTCAGAGCAGCCACAAGCTGTTCTGAAAAGGAAGAAAAAAAGGGAGAAGATAAGCTGCCATCTGTTATTTTTCATGCATACCAGCGGTGGTTGGTCACTCAAGGGTACAATACAGGCATTTTGAAGGAACTTGATGGCTGGTTGATTAATGTCAGTAAACTACACGAACAGCGTGCTCCAGGCAATACCTGCCTTTCTGCATTGAAAAGCGGTAAAATGGGAACCATTGAGCAGCCCATCAACAACAGCAAGGGATGCGGTGGTGTGATGAGAGTTGCACCGGTTGGCCTATTTTGCAGCAGAGAGAGTGCCTTTCAAATCGGCTGTGAATCTGCAGCAATTACCCACGGACACCCCAGCGGCTATCTATCTGCCGGTGCCCTGGCCTATTTAATCGCCTGTATTATCGAGGGGATGGAGATTGAGGAGGCTGTTACTGCCTCCCTTGAAGAACTGAAAAAACATAATGGTCATGAAGAGTGCAGCAGTTTGCTGGAAAAAGCTATAGCCCTCTCCAGGGATAATACCGAACCCCTCACAGCACTATCCCAGCTGGGAGAGGGATGGGTAGGAGAGGAGACCCTTGCCATAGCTGTTTACTGCTCTCTCAAAGAAAAAAATGATTTCAAAAAAGCTCTCCTCATCTCGGTCAATCATGATGGAGACAGTGACAGCACAGGTGCAGTCACCGGCAATATATTGGGCGCTTATTTGGGTATCGATGCCATCCCTGCCCCATGGGTACAGAAAGTGGAGTTTGCTGAGCTGCTTATTGAACTGGCAGATGACCTCTTAACCGGTTACCAGGATACAGAGGAATGGAAGAGTAAATATCCAGGCTGGTGAGTTGGTGGTTAGTGGTTAGTGTTTGGTAAATTGGTATTGGGGAAAAACCGGTCAGAACCCCCTGAACTTCGGACATTAAGCTTCTGATTTTAGTTTTTCCGACATCTATTAATAGTTAATAGTTGGCGGTTAGTCGGTTAGTGGTTAGTCATTAGTCGTTGGTGGTTGGTGGATTAGTCTGTTTGTTCAGTCAGGACATGGGTAACAAAGATGGTTCTTGAAAACTACCTTTATGTCAACTGTAATTTTTTTTCAAGCGGCTATCTGTTGGTATTGAGGGGTGGTAAAGTGATTCATGCAGGTCTAGTACTTGAAGGCGGTGGAATGAGAGGTCTTTATACAGCAGGCGTCTTGGATTTTTTTCTTGAAAAAGAACTGATTTTCGATTATGTGATAGGTGTCTCAGCCGGTGCTAGTAATGCAGTATCTTATATTTCCCGGCAAAAGGGGCGCAACAAAATCGTAAATACCGCTTTTCTGGATGATTGGCGTTATATGAGTATCAAAAACCTTATCAAAAATGGCTCTCTTTTCGGTATGGACTTTATCTTTGATGAGATTCCCAAAAAGAGAGTTCCCTTTGATTATGAAACATTTTTCAATTCACCAATCACTTTTAAGATCGGTGTTACTGACTGCAATACAGGAAAACCTTTATATTTCGATAAAAGTGAGATGGATAAAAATTTTACTGCTCTGCGAGCTTCAATCTCACTCCCACTTGTTTCACCTATTGTACATTTCAAAGGATACCACCTGCTGGATGGAGGGATCACAGATCCCATACCTATCCGCCAGGCTATAACAAATGGTTACCAGAAGAATGTGGTGGTTCTGACCCGCAACAGGGGCTATCGAAAGAAACCGATCAGCAGGCCGTTGCGTCTCCTGTTAGAAAAGAAATACCGAGCTTACCCGAATCTGATCGCCGCTATGCTGAATCGATATCAAATTTACAACAAAACCTTGCTATACATAGACCAATTGGAACAAAAGCAACAAATAGCGGTAATTAGGCCCTCAAAAAAAATAACTGTGAGCCGCTTCGAAAAAAATGCCGATAAACTGAATGATCTTTATGAACTGGGTTATCATGACGCAGCTGAGGCTTATGCTCGAATCAAAACCGTCATCAATAGACATTCAGCAGTTTATTGATCTATGTCTATAACATGAGAATAATAATCATCTCTCTTGATCCTATTGATAAACCATACAGCAGTTAACAGGCCGATAATCAGGCCGATAACACCTTCCCCGTTAATCAACAGCAGGTCTCCCTTGACAATACCAGGGGTATTAAAATAAATACTGCCGAGCAATACCGGATTGAATGTATTCCATAGAGAATGCATCAGTATCACCGGTAGGATACTGCTATTTGAATTATACTGGCAAAAAGCATAGGCAAAAGAAATAGCAAAATCTTTGACCAAAATAAAAAGGGAAAGCTTTAGCTGCTTTCCCCCAACAGATTAGTTTAAAAAGTCCCCTCATCCGCATTTTTTTATACCCTATTCAACCTCTAAAATAAGTGCCTCAAAGAACCAAACAAGGCAGATGATAGCTATCAGCAGTCCTCAATGACTCTCCCATCTGTGCTGATGGTAACAACCCGCCAGGGAATCATTGTCCCGCTGTCCATGAGAGCCTTTTTGACTGCATTAACTAAGCCATAGCAGCAGGGCACTTCCATGCGCAGAACAGTGATGCTCTTGATATTATGTGCCTTCAGGATTTCTGTCAGTTTTTCAGAATAATCAACTGAGTCCAGCTTCGGGCAGCCGATCAAGGTGATCTTGCCGCGCATAAAGTCATTATGGATGTTGGCATAGGCATAGGCTGTACAATCAGCAGCAATTAGAAGATGTTCATCATCTAAATAAGGTGCATTAACAGGCACCAGCTTGATCTGGCAGGGCCACTGTCTCAGCTGGGATTCCACAGGCACATTTTGCTGTGCTGCCGGTGCAGTTGGAGCTTCTGTTTTCCTGTGGATTGTCCTGGCATGGGTACCAGGGCAACCGCAGGGTAAAGTGCCTTCTGCTGTATCTTGCGCAGCTCTTCTCGCCTCCATGTTTCTCTTAACAGCTTCTTCATCATAGGGATCTGCCTCCCGCTCCACAATGGTTATGGCTCCAGTAGGGCATTCAGGCAGGCAGTCACCCAAGCCGTCACAATAGGATTCAGAAACCAGTTTTGCCTTACCATCTATCAACTGCAGTGCTCCTTCATGACATGCCTCAACACAAAGTCCGCACCCATTGCACTTCTCTTCATCAATCTGGACTATTTTTCTTATCATTTTTCATAACCCCTTTCATCTTTGTTCTTGTCTTTCTGTGTTCAGTGTATTAGAATCAGGGATATAAAACGGTAACCAAGGTTACCAAATGCGGTGATTATTAAATGAATTTTAAGTGGATGGAAAGCTTAAAGAGATGCAGGCTGTTCCACAGTTTAGGTCAGGAGGAAATAAACTGTCTGCTGGAATGTTTACATCCCCGGATCAAAAGTTATCAAAAAAATGAATGCATAACAATCGCAGGTAGTGAACTGACCGAATTTGGGATCTTGCTCTCCGGCGAGGCTGCGGTGACCAAAGAGAACGCGGCAGGCAGCAGGATCATTTTGACTGTACTTGGTCCAGGGGAGCTTTTCGGTGAGATCGCGGCCTTTTCAGGAAACAGCTGCTGGCCGGCTACAGTTTTCGCTCAAGGAAAGTGTACAGCTCTCTTCCTCAAACCGGAAAAGATCATCGGTTACTGTGATAACAGCTGTGAAAACCACAAAATGCTCATTCAAAATATGCTCAGAATTATATCAGAAAAGGCCCTCCTGCTGAACAGAAAAGTGGAATACCTGGCAATTAAAAGCCTGCGGGGTAAAATATGCACCTACCTGCTTGAACAGCATCAAAGAACAGGCATGACCACCTTTATGCTGCCCCTCAAGCGCTGGGAACTGGCTGATCTGCTCAATGTTTCCCGCCCCTCCCTCTCCCGGGAGATGTGCAAAATGAGGGATGAAGGGATCATCGATTTTCACAGGTCATCGATAAAAATCAAAAACATGGAAGCTTTGAAGAGAAATGCAGAATAACTGCCCTTGCAAGGGCCCTATTTCCATACCACAGATGAAACAATGGTGTCTGCTATTTTCCCCAGTTCATCAGGAAAAACTTTTTCTTTGGTGGTCAGAGATATTCTTAAAAACTTCTCCTCGTCATCCTTATTCTGTAAAATATAATCCCTGCCGGAAATATATCCGCTGTCTTGAAGCTGGGCTGACCAGGAAATAACAAACCCATGATAATTGCCCTGCGTAATTTTGTTTTGTTCATAAGCAGTAAAATGATAGCTGCTGTTTAATTTACTCTTTTTGATAAACTCCTCTGGGTCGGAGATTCTCCAGATTTGCAGGTAGCCGTGATAGTTATGCACATCATCACACAGTTGGGAATTAATGATTATCTCACCACTGCTGTAATAATCTTCAGTGACTTTAGTTGATTCAGGTAAAGATACAGTTAAAGGCACATCCTTATAGCTGTAAGTCTCATATTTGATCTGAGAAGTATTTTTGGAGGAAACAGCAGCAATGACCCCTGATCTTACTATTAGAACCACGAGTGAAACCGCACAAAGCCCGATAATTAACAACAAGATTTTGGATCCGGCCCATCTCCTTCTGAACATAACAATCACCACCCTTTTTAAAAATTTAATAACCGCTTTTATTAGTTATGACCGGTAGTTTTTGTTACTAAAAAACCCGACCCCAGCATGGAGTCGGGTTTTTTAACCAGTTTTTCTCTATTTCGTCACATTAACCGCACAAACCTTCAATTCTGGAATCTTTGAGATGGCATCATATTTCGGGTTTGTCAGTTTATTGATCGGTGTTTCCGCAAAATGGAAGGAGGCGAAGACTACTCCTGGTGGCACTGTATCACTGATCTTAGCCGGAATTTCAATTTCACCACGGCGTGAGGTCACCTTCACCTTATCCCCATCATTGATCTTTAGCCTCTCAGCATCAGCACAGTTTATCTCCAGGTAATCACCGGGCATCTGCTCACCCAGCATACCTATTCTGGTCATGGTTCCTGTGTGGTAATGGTAAAGCCTACGCCCAGTGGTTAAGACAAACGGATACTGTTCATCTGGCTGTTCATCAGGTGGTATGTGTTCCACAGGATGGAATTTCCCAAGACCACGGCTGAACTTCTCCCCATGCAGGAAAGGAGTACCAGGGTGATCTGGAGTCGGGCAGGGCCACTGCAGGCCGTGCTTCTCCAAACGTGCAAAGGAGATACCACCATAGGAGGGGGTTAGGCTAGCGATCTCATCCAGGATCTCAGATGGAGAAGCATAATTCATCTGATAGCCCATAGCATTGGCGATCCTGCAGATAATCTCCCAGTCAGCCAGAGCCTCTCCTGGAGGATCCACAGCCTTGCGCACCCGCTGAACACGGCGTTCGGTGTTGCTGAATGTGCCGTCCTTTTCAGCGAAACAGGCTGCAGGAAGCACCACATCCGCATACTGGGCTGTTTCAGTCAGGAAGATATCCTGCACCACCAGGAAGTCCAATTTCTTTAGTGCTTCTGCCACATGGCCTGCATCAGCATCACTGAGCACCGGGTTCTCACCCATGATGAACATGGCTTTGATATCCCCATGGGCTGCTGCAGACATCATCTCACTGACAGTAAGACCTGGTTTCTCTGGTATATTACAGTTCCAAGCCTTATTGAACTTCTCTCTAACAGAGGGATCGGCAACACTCTGGTAGCCAGTTAATACATTGGGAAGCGCTCCCATGTCACATGCTCCCTGGACATTATTCTGGCCGCGCAGTGGGTTGACCCCTGTTGATTCACGCCCGATCTGTCCACAAAGCAGAGCCAGGTTGGCTACTGACCAAACATTATTGGTTCCAACCACATGCTGGGTAACACCCATAGTGTAAAGGATCATGGCCCGCTCTGCACCTGCATAAGCCCTGGCCACCTTTTTGATCTTTTCCGCCGGGATGCCGGTGATACCTTCCACATATTCGGGTGTGTATTTGGCCACCGCTTCCTTGAGTGCTTCAAAACCTTCTGTCCGCTTGGCAACAAAATCTTTGTTCCACAGATTTTCATTGATGATCACATTGGCCAAACCGTTGAAGAGGGCAATGTCTGTACCTGGTTTAAGCTGCAGGTGTTCATCAGCCCAAGCAGCGAAATCTGTGGCGCGAGGATCGATGACCACCAATTTGGCGCCATTCCGGACAGCTTTGTTAACCTTATAGCTGATCACTGGATGACAATCAGCGGTATTGGTTCCACAAGCCAGTATAAAATCAGCATTGCTGATTTCATTGATGGAATTGGTCATTGCTCCACTCCCAAAAGCTGCCGCCAGACCGGCGACTGTGGGAGCGTGTCAGAGACGGGCACAGTGATCGATGTTGTTTGTGCCGATCACCGCTCTGGCAAACTTATTCATCAGATAGTTCTCTTCATTGGTGCAGCGTGCAGAACTGAGGATGCCTATACTATCTGCACCATTCTTCTCTTTGACCTCATTGAGTTTGGAAGCAATCAGGTTGATGGCTTCATCCCAACTTGCTTCTTTAAACTCGCCATCCTTTTTGATCAAAGGTTTTTTCAACCGGTCATCACTGTGAATGAATTCGTAGCCAAAACGCCCCTTGACACAGAGGAAACGGCCATTGACATCACCTTCAGGATTCCCGGTCACCCCGATAACCCTGCCGTCCTTAACATTGAGATCAATGGTGCAGCCTGTACCGCAGTACGGGCAAACGGTTTTCACCTTCTCGATCTCCCAACTGCGGCCTTTGCCTAATCTATCCTTCTCTACCAGAGCACCTACCGGACATACAGTAACACAACTGCCGCAGTAGACACAGTCAGACTCGCTCATAGCTGTGTCCATAAAGGGACTGGGTTTTGTTTTAAACCCGCGGTATACAAAATCTAAGATACTTCTGCCGACGACCTCTTCACAGGCCCGGATGCAGCGCCCACAGACGATGCATTTATTCATATCCCTGATATAGAAGGGGTTGTCTGCCTCCAACGGATAATCGTGCTTTTCTCCTTCGAAGACAGATCCGCTAACACCATACTCATAGCAGTAATCCTGCAGGAGGCAGTTTCCGGCCTTTTCACAGGTCATACAGTCAAGATTATGATTGGAAACCAGTAGTTCCAGGATCGTTTTTCTCGCCTCTATGACTCTGGGGGTATTGGTTCTGATTACCATACCCTCAGTACAGATGGTTACACAAGAAGCGGGAAGATTACGCATATTCTCTATTTCAACAACACAAAGGCGACAAGCCCCGACAGGTGTCAGGTCCGGGTCATGGCACAGGGCGGGGATATTTATCCCAATGGATCGGGCGGCATCCAACACCGATGTGCCTTCCGGGACCTGGACCGTCTGGCCGTCAATAGTGACGGTGACGAGAGCCACTTTTCTCACACTCCTTTTTCCCCTTTTATTTCTCATGTAATGTGCTTACAAGCGCAAGATGGCGTCCTTCTTGCACTGCTCAATACAGCTGCCACACTTGATGCACTTCTCGGGGTCTATCTTATGCGGCTCTTTCTTTTCCCCGGTTATCGCTCCTGCCGGACATACCTTCGCACAACGGCCACAGCCGATACACTTCTCTTCATCTATGGAGTAAACCAGCAGTGCTGAACAGGTATGTGCCGGACATCGTTTTTCAAAAATATGTGCCTCATATTCGTCACGGAAATAGCGCAGTGTAGAGAGCACCGGGTTGGGAGCGGTGTTACCCAAACCACAAAGAGCGGTTGATTTGATTACACGACCTAAACGCTCTAGTGTTTCTATATCTTCAGGTACACCCTCTCCATTGCAGATCCTGGTCAGGATCTCCAGCATCCTCTTGGTCCCTTCCCTGCAGGGGGTGCATTTGCCACAGGATTCAGCCTGAGTAAAATTAAGGAAGAACCGAGCCAGGTCTACCATGCAGGTGGTTTCGTCCATAACCACCAAACCACCTGAACCCATCATGGCCCCTGCCTGGATCAGTGACTCATAGTCAACCGGTGTATCCATCAGGCTGGCTGGTATACAACCACCAGAAGGTCCACCGATCTGTACACCTTTAAACTCTTTACCCCCGACGATACCCCCACCGATGTCGAAAATGATCTCTCGGATCGTAATCCCCATCGGCACTTCTACAAGGCCGGTATTATTCACTTTACCGGTCAAGGCAAATACTTTGGTACCTTTGCTCTTTTCTGTACCCATGGAAGCAAACCAATCAGCGCCTTTTCCGATAATAACCGGCACATTGGCATAGGTTTCCACATTATTAATATTTGAAGGTTTCCCCCACAATCCCGATTGTGCCGGGAAAGGTGGTCTTACCCGAGGCATACCGCGTTTACCCTCAATAGAAGCCATCAGAGCGGTTTCTTCACCACAGACAAAGGCTCCGGCTCCCTCTTTGATGTGCAGATTGAAGGTAAAATCGGTTCCTAGGATGTTTTCTCCCAACAACCCGAGTTCTTCAGCCTGGGCGATAGCTATCTTTAATCTCTTAATTGCAAGGGGATATTCAGCACGACAGTAGATATAACCCTCACGGCATCCGATAGCATAAGCAGCGATAGCCATACCCTCGATTAAAGTGTGCGGATCTCCCTCTAAAACACTGCGGTCCATAAAAGCACCAGGGTCACCCTCATCAGCATTACAGATTAGATATTTCAGGTCCCCCGGCGAACGGCGGCAGAACTCCCACTTGAGGCCTGTTGGGAAACCTCCACCACCACGACCACGCAACCCGGAACGCTTAACCTCATCAATCACCTGTTCCGGGGTCATCTCATAAACAGCTTTTTCCAAAGAGGAGTAACCACCCCGAGCGATATACTCCTTTATTTCTTCCGGATCAATGGAACCACAGTTGCGCAAGGCAACACGCTTTTGTTTACTGTAAAAATCAAGTTGTTTATAAGTAGGAATTTCATCCTCCTTAACAGGCGCCTTATAAATCAGGCGGTTAACGACCCTACCTTTTACCAGGTGTTCTTCTACTATTTCAGGAACGTCCTCCGGTGTTACCCTGACATAATATGTCCCTTCAGGATAAACGATTACCAGAGGCCCATTTTCACAAAAGTCATGACAATCGGTTTCAACCAATTTGACTTCCTGATCAAGCTTTTTCCTTTCCAATTCTTTGGCAAATGCTTCGAGCACCTGCTTAGAAGCGGAAGAGGAACAGTTTTTGCCCCCGCATACCAGAACATGAGCTCTGACTAATTGCACCTTGAATTTCCCTCCTTCCCTTATGTTGTTTAAAGCTCTTCATAGCGTGCAATTACAAGGTCATCGACAATATTGCCGTGCATAACATGCCCCACAATGATCCTTGCAGCATCAGCAGGCTTAACCTTACCATATGTAATGCGCGGCTCCCCTGGTTTTTGTACATCCACCAGCGGTTCCTGCTCACACATCCCGATACAGCCGGTTTTATCTACAATAACATTAAGATTACGTTTATTAACCTCTTCAAGTATAGCGGCCATTACTTCACGGGCTCCGGCTGCAATACCGCAGGTCCCCATCCCCACAATAATTCTGGTATTCTCAGAATTACGTTTAAATATCTCCTTTTGGGCTTCCTCACGATATTTCTTCAGCTCTTCCCTGCTTGTTAGTTTCATTATTTTCACCTTGCCTGCCCCGTTATTAAGCGCGGCAAAGCCCGGTGAGTTCACCTCCCTTCATTAAGGGTCTGTTTAATCGTACTGCTCGAGAATGCCTTTTAATTTGTCCGGAACCAGTCGGCCATGAGTGTCATCATTGATCATAACAACCGGAGACAAACCACAGCAGCCTAGGCAGGCTACGGTTTCCAGTGTGAAACGCAGATCCTCAGTGGTTTCTCCATCACCAACACCCAACTCTTGCTGCATGCGCTCAAATATCTTTGAGGCACCGCGAACATGGCAGGCTGTACCGAGACAAACCCTGACAATATTACGCCCACGCGGCTGTAAATGGAACTGGGCATAGAAAGTGGCAACTCCAAAAACACGGCTTGGCGGAAGCTTCAATTCGCGCGCAATCCGCAGAAGCACCTCTTTGGGCAGATATCCATAAATCTCTTGTGCTCCCTGCAGGATTGGTATTAAAGCCCCCTTTACCCCTCGCCACTGTGCAAAAAGCTCATCTAATTGTTTCTCCTTCTGGAGATCCTCGGCAGATTGTGCACAGCAAGCTTCAGGCATCCAATCCCCCTCCCTTCTTGTATTACATTTATTACATTAAAATGACCTGTTATCAGGCTAATAGCCTGTCAACAGGATAAAACCTGACATAATCAATTGGAAAATAAGAGATGAATTAAACAGCTAATCAGTAGAACAATTCCTAGCGATTTGGGTATAGGTATCATATACAGAGTAAGATATTCGATAAGTTTACATTAGTTGTATTCGACAGTAAAGCGAAAAAACCTCCTGCAATAATAAAAAATCCTTGAGTATTTCAAAACAAAAGGGACTCGTATGCTTTAACATACTCGTCCCTGATCAATAATTGGGGCTAGCTACCTACTTCTATCCTCCCTGAAGAGAGCGGCGACACCCTCATACAAAAGCACATTCCATTAAAAAGATCAAGCATAACAGCAGCAGACTAATCAGAGGTATAAAAAATATTTTTGACCTCAAATGATAACACCTCCCCATTGGCTTTTATCGGGGGTCATAGCCCACCACTGTCCAAATACCGGTTTCATCCTGACGCAGCAGTCGTTTAAGATATACTCTCTTAACCGGGCCATCAGCCACTTCTACCATTGATTCAATACCGTTATTGATCTTGAGCTTAAAAGACTCCTCTTTGATTTCCGGTTCACCGACAATTCCTTCTGGTGACAGCTTTAAATTTACAAAGGTGAGAGCCACCTGTACGGGATCCAGTTGCCAGGGGCTGCTGCCTCTGTCAACCTGCTGTTGATTGGCTTTTACTACCTCCATATCTACCGGAACCTTAACCTCTGCCTGATCTGCTAGCTTGACATCAGTCTTAGGAAGAGCCAGATCAGCGGCAATCTGTCGCGCCAACTCCACCCGCCTGGGTCCTTCCACTTGTATTTCCAGGCTACCCTGCTGCCACCTCAGCTTGTCAGCCAATACTTCCAGCGGGCTTCCAGCAGCAGTACCCAGAGCTGCTTCCGGGGCTGGCCTAAAAACTCCTCTGGCGGCGCTTTCAACAACAATTGTTTCACCATAATCCAAGACTATCCGGTCAGCAAACGCCAAAATACAGAGTGGCGCTTCTTTTGGGACTAAGGGGCTGATCTTACTTATGAGAGCAGCTTCCTCAATGCTTGCTGCCAGTTGCCCGGGATTATCTGCCACTACTTGATATCCTTCAGGCGGCTGGTAAGCGAAAACACTAGCCTCAATCTTCACATTAGGTTCAAAATTTATAAAAGTATAGGTGGTCTGTAATGCATTTTCCATAGGGGTCTGCAGTTGGATAGGCAGATTAGTTTCCTGATCAACCCATAAATAATAGGGCTTTCCTCCTGGAGGGGATATTTTTAATTTGATCGACTGACGGCCGGCTATCAACTCAGTGCCAACGATCTGATGAGGATATTTTTTGGCCTGTTTTGCTTCATCCCGCAGATCAAAACTACTGCCTGTGGGGTCCGGCAGCAAAGGCAGTATGGCCACTTCCCGGCTTTGTGGGCGGATCTGCCATTTTCGCTCACCATTATTGACCGTCAAAGTACCATCATCCTGCTTAATGGCATATTTTTCTCCCTGGGACCAAAGCTCTACCCTGCGAACCATCCATTCATCCCCTGCTGCATTGTGAGCGCGTATCTCCATCACACCGTGATAACTGTTTAGCTTAGTCACAGCTTTCTCCATTGCGTAAACCACATCTTGGGTAAAGATATCAAAAAATACAAATAAACATAAACAGGCTGCCAGTGCTGCAACTGCTGGTAAAATCCATTTGCGACGGAATACAGGAACCTTAATCCGCTCTGCCACTCTCTGAGACAGCCTCTGGGGATAACCGGGATCAGGGAGTGCTGGTTCTCTGAGAGTACGAACCAAGCGCGCTGCAGCCAGAGTTTTTTCCAATTCAGCTGAATCAGCAGGCCCATAATGTTTTTCAGGTTCCTGTTCCGCATTTAAGGCATCTATATAATCAGATAGCCTTTTTTCATGATCATCCATCTCTATCCATCCCTCCTGACCTAGCCGTTGTTATACAAAATTTTAGCCAAAGCCTTTAAGGCGCGGTATTGGGCTGTGCGCACAGCCCCCTCTGTTTTCCCCACCAAGCCAGCAGTTTCAGCTACTGAATAACCCTGGATGATGCGCAACTCCAAAATCTTTCGCTGTTCTGCACTCAGTTTCGCTAACGCATTTTCAATCTGCAGGCGCTGGGTAACAGTGTTTTGCTCATCAGTACTTACCAATTGGCTTGGATTCACTTTTTTAAAATCAATCGCTATCCCCCTGCGTTTTTTCTGACGCCATCGATCCCGCAAGATATTAAGGGCTATTGTTTTTAAAAACCCTGGCCATTTATCTAAACACAATTTCTCCTTCTTCCAATAGGACAGAGCTCTAACAAATGTTTCTTGGGTAATATCCTCTGCTTCTTCGCGGTTTTGTACTTTATAATAGATATAACGATAAAGGGGTTCCCATGTTTTCAGGCAAACCTGTTCAATGGAGTGTAGATCACCTCCAGCAGCCTTTGTTAGTTCGTCATCTGGCAACTATCCACACCTTCTTTCACAGTCGGCCGACTAATAATAATAACGTTTGGGCTTGATTAATGTCACATCTTAAGTATGATGCATTCTAACCGCATCCAATACCCCTTTATTGCCGCCGCTTTTCCTTGTAGTTATGATACATTCATTCATAGCACCATCCAAACTATATTTTACATGGTCGCTTAACCGAAACCCCTGGCGAATATTACCGCTTGATTTAAAAAACCAGAGATGCCATAATTGTCTAAAAATACTCAACATTGCGCCGAATCCGTACTTTTGTCCTAAGTACGGTACGGGGGAACCAAATCGATGTGCATTCCTGCGCATCAGGGGTGAATCATTTCCGAAGGGGAGACGGAAATGTAGGGCGATCCTTTCGACCGAACCCATCAGCTTACCTCGGAGGCAGGGAAAGGAGGAAGAGCATTGCGCAAATTATGCCTGATCATTGCTGTTCTGCTGGTCGGGATTCTCGCATTTGGGAACATCAGCTATGCAGCAAGTTACACAGTTAAGCCAGGAGATACCCTCTACTTAATCGCCACAAGAAATGGCACATCAGTCAACACGATCATGTCCCTCAACGGCCTCAGTTCAACAATGATCTACCCTGGACAGGTACTGATACTGCCTGATAAAGGAACAAAACAGTATACAGTCCAACCGGGGGACACACTCTATCTGATCGCAAAATCCTTTGGAACATCAGTTGACACCATCATGTCGCTGAATGGCCTTTCCAGTACAATGATCTATCCGGGTCAGGTCCTGCTGGTGCCAGGGAGTGGACAGGCCCCAAAAGGAAACACACAGTATTATACAGTCCAGCCTGGTGACACACTCTATCTGATCGCAAAATCCTTTGGGACAACAGTTGACACCATCATGTCGCTGAACGGCCTTTCCAGCACAATGATCTACCCGGGCCAGGTCCTGCTGGTATCAGGGAGTGGACAGGCCCCAAAAGGAAACACACAGAGTTATACAGTCCGTGCTGGCGACACACTTTATCTGATCGCCAAATCCTTTGGGACAACAGTTGACACCATCATGTCGCTGAACGGCCTTTCCAGCACAATGATCTATCCGGGCCAGGTCCTGCTAGTGCCAGCAGGCTCAGGAGGTGGAACATCACCACCCTCACGGGGCAGCAACTATACAGCTGAAGAAAGATATCTACTGGCACAGCTGATCAATGCTGAAGCAGCAGGTGAGATTTTTGAAGGAAAGGTAGCTGTCGGGGCAGTGGTTCTGAACAGAATCAGAGATCCCAGATTCCCCAACACCATTACAGATGTGATCTATGAGCCCTGGCAGTTCGAACCGGTACTCAACGGTACACTCTATCTCCCCCCAAGTGCAGATTCGATTCGGGCTGCAGATGCAGCTCTGAGTGGTTGGGATCCAGTATATGGAGCTGTCTACTTCTGCAATCCGGCTACTGCACAGAGCACCGAATTCTTTAAAACACTCACCTATGTCTGCCGGATAGGCAATCACGTATTTTACAAATGATTTCATCTCAAAAGAGAGCCTTAACGGCTCTCTTTTCTTATCCTTTTATGCCTTCTTTTATACCTGCGGGGGAATTCCTTTCACTCTCCTGGATAAGACATAATAAAGGACCCCACCCATAACAGCAAGCAGCAGTGCCACCAGTGATGCCTCACTAGGACCACCTGTAAGTTCCGTGTTTTCCCGAAAAAGTTCAATAACCGACCTGAACAATCCATAGAAGATGATGAACAAAGAAAAAATCTGCCCAGGAAAACGGATGCCTTTCTGCGACTTCCACACCAATAAAATAAAGATCAGCAGCCCGGCTAGCATGGAATAAATCTGTGTTGGATGGCGTGTTAATCCATCAACAGCAGGGAAAACTACTCCCCAAGGAACGGTTGTTTCCTTTCCATAACAACAACCATTCATAAAACAACCGAACCTGGCAATAACATAACCAAGTGCTGTTGCTGGAGCGGCAAAATCCAAAAAAGGGAGCACAGCTATACGTCTGATTAAAAGATAAATAACTATAGCCAACAACCCACTAAGCAGACCGCCATAAAAAGCCAACCCTCCCTGCTGAATAAACAAAATCTCCAGCGGATGAGCAAGGTAATAATCAGCTTCATAAAGAAAAACATAAAATAAGCGCGCCCCAATAACACCACTGATCACAGCGATGAGAACACAGTCCAACACAAGATCAGGAGTTTTATTCCATTTTTTGCTGTGATAAATCATCCACAGGGTGGCCACAGCGATCCCCAAAGCCACAAAAAACCCGTAACTATAAATTGACAAATTTCCTATTTCAAACAAAATTGGCCGCATATACACCGCCTCAAACGAAAATATTTGATTTTTGTTGCAATAATCCACATATCCACAAGTTTATCCACAGCTATTGTAGACAATATTATCAGTTATTTTATATAAAACCCAAATTATCCCCAATATTAACTGGAACTCATTCTGTTATGTCAACACATAGGACCCCATATCTCTGTCAAATTATCAACATATAAACACCCAGAACAAATGAGCGAAAAGGGAAATCATTTTATTTCAGGTCAGAGGATAATTAGCGCAGGCTTCCTGCTTGAGAGGGGCGAAATGCCCGGCCAGATAATGATAATAGCCGGCACAGGCCACCATTGCTGCATTATCTGTACATAATATCTTCTCAGGATAGTAAAATGAGAGGCCCTCCTCCTCAGCCCTTTTTTGAAACAGTCTGCGCAGTGTGGAGTTGGCAGCAACACCTCCGGCAAGACAAAGATCATTGATACCTGTTTGTTTTGCAGCACTAATAGTTTTTTCCACCAGCACCTCTACAACTGCTGCCTGGAAAGCTGCCGCCACATCGGGAAAGTTGGGGCTAACCCCCTCTTTTTCACAGCCCTTTAAATAATTCAAAACTGCGGTTTTCAGTCCACTGAAACTGAACTCTAAACTATTCTCCCCCAGCCAGGCTCTAGGAAAGTTTATTGCCTCAGGGTCACCATGACTGGCTAATTCCTCTAAAGCAGGCCCTCCCGGATAGGGAAGCCCCAACACCCGTGCGATTTTATCAAAGGCCTCCCCAGCAGCATCATCCCTTGTAGCCCCCAAAATCTCATACTCCAGGTGGTTCTTCAGTAAAACCAGGCTAGTATGGCCGCCGGAAACCACAAGACAGATGAAGGGAGGCTTTAGGTCCTGATGGGCAAGGAAATTAGCATACAGGTGTGCTTCCAGGTGGTGTACAGGGAGAAGCGGTTTTTGTAAATAATAAGAATATGCCTTAGCTGCTGCTACCCCCACCAGCAGAGCACCAATCAGGCCAGGCCCCACAGTTACAGCTATGCCGTCTAGGTCACCAAAACCGATGCCTGCATCTTGCAGTGCTTTCTCTACCACATCTGTTATTCTTTCCAGATGCTGCCGTGAGGCAACCTCAGGAACAACCCCACCATATTGCCGGTGGACAGCAATCTGAGAGGAGATAACATTGGAGGCAATAATACTGCCATCTCCGATTACAGCTGCAGAAGTTTCATCACAACTTGTTTCAATACCTAAGATCCAGGTAACTGGCATTTCTCCTTACTCCCTTACCAAAAAAGCTATAGATCCTCATCATCATAGATTTCCAGGTCATCAGGGTTGTTTTCAGTGTCCTTGGACCACTCCTCATCTACCCGTTTAACCTTTCTTTTGCCTTGATCCACTTTAATCTTTTTATTATCCAACCAGAGCCACCTCCTTAGAGAAGTTTTCTCTGGTATTATGTGCAGTAATCATAATTAATAATCAGGGTGCCAGGCTATGCGTTCTAAAAGGCTCTTCGGCGACATTTTCTTAACTTCACTGGCAGGGACCTCCATTTTGACATCAAAACAGACAATATCGCTTTCATTTATATCAGGTAAAAACTGCCGCGGCCAGTTTACCACTATCCCTTCGTCAGTAAGCAAAATTACGACCTGATCCCCTTCAATGCGGTCCACAACACCTCTAATCTGCAACTTTCTCATCCTCCTCTAGGCAGTTCTCCTCATCAAGTTTTCGCAGCATAACAATGGCATCCTCATGGGTTTCTAGATAATAATTTTTGCGTATGCCGATCTTTTTGAACCCAAGGCTGGAATAAAGTTTAATGGCAGGAATATTGGATGTTCTGACCTCCAGTATCATGGTATCAACATCTTCTTGCCGGGAATAGTCGATTAAAAAGTTCATCAGCATCCTGCCGTAATCCTGATTCCTATAGTTGGGGTGAACTGCAATGGTAGTGATATGGGATTCCCGGGCAAACAACCACATCCCTGCATAGCCAACTACCTTCCCCTCTTTTAGGAGCACAAAATACCTGGCAAACTTGTTTTGGAGTTCATTAAGAAAGGCCTTTGCTGACCAGGGTGCAGGAAAAGAGCACTGTTCGATCAGCATAATCTCTTCTATATCACCTTTCTCCATAAAGCGTATCGAAACCCCATTATTGATCTCTTCCATCACGACCTCCGGCAGCGAATAGCTGGTGGTTTGACATAAAGTGCCTGCACCGCCCCGGGCTCTTTACCCCCCTTTTCAGTCAATATTTTGCTGCCTATAATTGCTGTAAAACCCGCCCGGGGCCAAATACGAGCAGGGTCAGCAAAAACAGCATGCTCTTGAAGGCCCTGCTGTAGAAGGTCCTGGTAAATCTGTGCTCCCTCACCTGTAAAGGTTATCTTAGCCTGCAGCTGCCCGCGCAGCCGCTCTATCATATCCTTCGGATTTAAAGCCAAATAACTGCTCAACCGTTTTATTCCACCAACTGAGCTTACATAGACCGCAGTATAAACTTCATCTCTGCGGGCAGGTATCAGCGGGCAGATCAGTCCTTCTGTTCCCTGCAGACCCCAGGCAAGAACATCCAGAGTAGGAACTTCGGCAACAAATTTTTTACCGGCATGGGCCAGTGCTTTGCAGGTGGCAAGCCCTACCCTCAGTGAGGTAAAAGAACCGGGTCCCACCGATACCGCATACCCATCAAGGTCTCTGACTGATAATTTGAGATTGGTTAAAAGTTGATCAATCAATGGTAGCAGGTACTCCATATGCCCCTGCTTGGTGGTCAGAGAAAACTCTCCCAATACCTGGCCGTCCTCTGCAACAGCAACAGATACCACTGGGGTGGAGGTTTCTATTCCCAGGATCCGCATCTTTTTGACAACTCCTCAACAATAGTTCTATAGTGTTGGCTCTTTGGGATAAACTGTAGAAGGCGGCCTGTTTCCTCATCAGTATGTTGGATTTTTACTTCCAAAAAATCTGCAGGAAAGGCGTCAGGTATCAGATTACCCCATTCAACCAGGATAACGCCTCCTCTATTAAAGTATTCTTCCCATCCAATATCCACTAATTCCTGGTAAGATCCCAGGCGATAAAAATCACAGTGGAAAACCGGGTATTTACCCTGGTATTCCTGGATAATCAAAAAACTTGGACTGGAAACAGGCTCCTCAACACCAAGGCCCGAGGCAATACCCCGCACCAATACTGTTTTCCCTGCCCCCAGTTCACCTGTAAGACAGATAATATCACCAGGAGAGAGAAGCTTTCCCAGTTCCCGACCTATTGCTTCAGTTACCATGGTGCTGTGTGAGCATATCTGCCACAAAGGATATCACCTCATATTAACCCTGATCATTATTGCCCAGGTAGACCCGGGGAACTCGTTCACTGATCATACAGAGAACCTCATAACTGATGGTCCCCAGTTTCCCAGCTAACTCGTCAGCAGTGATCTCTTCTCCCTCCTGCCTGCCCAAAAGCACAACCTCATCCCCCTGCTGTACATCTGGAAGATGACCAACATCAACCATCAGTTGATCCATACAAACACGACCCACAACAGGAGCACGCTTACCCCTGATCAGCACCTCTCCCTGGTTAGAGAACAACCTGGAATATCCATCCCCATATCCCAGAGGGATTGTGGCAATCGATGTTTTCTTCTTAACGATATATTTTCTGCCATAACTGATACTGCACCCCCCTGCTACCTCTTTGACCAAAGCAACCCTTGCCTTTAAGGACATAACCGGTAGCAGCTTCACTAGATCGCGGTTAACATATGGGGAAGGATAGTATCCATAAAGAGCTATCCCCGGGCGTACCAGATCCAGGTGGGTATAGGGGAGATCTATCACTGCGGCGGAATTGGCACAATGCCGCCACTTAATATAAATATGGCGTACAGCCAACTGTTTCAACAACTGCTGAAATCTCATAAACTGTTCTTCAGCAAATGATTTATCAGCTTCATCAGCTGTGGCAAAATGGGTGAAGATCCCTTCTATTTCTAAATCGGGCAGCTGTGACAAACTGCAGATTTTGTCCAGAGTATCCCCCTGGGGGCAAAAACCCAACCGGCCCATCCCTGTGTCAATCTTGATATGCACTTTCGCTTTTTTACCAAGCCGGTGAGCAACAGCCGCAAAGGCCCGGGCATCTTCAACAGTAAAAATGGTCTGGCTGATGTCATGGCTGATCACCTCAGCAGCATCTTCCACCGGTGTATAACCCAGAATTAAGATGGGAGCAGTGATCCCCTTATCTCGCAGCGTAACAGCCTCCTGCAACAGAGCCACACCCAGCCATGTTGCCCCGCACTGCAGAGCTGTTCTTGCTGTCTGCTCTAGTCCATGCCCATACCCATTGGCTTTAACAACAGCCATCAACTGTGCACTTGGGTCTGTTATGCGGCGCATCTCCTGTACATTATTCTTTAGAGCATCCAGATCGATCTCTGCCCAAACGGGTCTCCCCATTTAACTGCGCCCCCGTTTCAAAGCAGTGAGTGACTCGATCACTTGAGCTACCTCAGCAAGCAGATCTCCAGCGATCATTCCAGCCGCTCCTGACCTCTCTGCTATCCGATCCGCTGCCAAACCATGAATAAAGGGCCCACAGACAGCAGCCTGTAAGGGATCTAAGCCCTGTGCTAAAAATGAAGCGATCAAGCCTGCCAACACATCACCGGTGCCACCGGAAGCCAATCCGGGATTTCCGGTGCTGTTGATATAAAGGGGACCCTCAGGCGCTGCAATAACTGTGTGCGCTCCCTTGAGAACCAGAACCACACCCCATTTTCTGCTGGCCTCTGCAGCAACCCCTACCCGGTCCTCCTGGATCGCAGCAATCGTCGTATTACAGAGGCGGGCCATTTCACCTGGATGAGGGGTAAGCACCCAATTCCTTCTCTGTTTTGCAAGAGCTTGATCTGATAACAAATAACTCCTCTTGGCAATGATATTGAGAGCATCGGCATCAAGCACAATTGGTATATCGAGATTTTTCAATAGATCTTCCAGAAAATCCGCTGTTTCCTCTTCCTGCCCCAGCCCTGGGCCTATAGCGGCAACTGTTACTCTCTGCAAAATCTGTTCGATGGAATCCAGAGCTGAACTGGAAAAACCGCCCTTTTCAGTCCCCAGAGCCGGGAAGGTCATAGCTTCAGTAAGCTTCGTCGCAACAATAGGGTAGCACAACTCTGGAATTACAGCAGTCACCAAGCCCGCTCCACCACGCAGAGCAGCATTGCTGGCTAAAACAACGGCACCGGTATAGCCTCTTGTGCCGCCGATGACAGCCACATGGCCAAAGTCCCCTTTATGACTGGTAGGCAGCCGTTCAGGCAGCATCTCTGCTACCATTTTTTCATCAAGCAGGTAGTAATCCCCGCCCTCTTCACTCTTCAGCTCAGGAGGGAAGGAAATATCCCCTACAATAACCTCTCCAGTGTACTGTGCCCCAGGATCAAGGAACAGCCCCAACTTGGGCATTCCCATGGTCACTGTGGCTTTGGCCCGGATGCAATCACCACTTATCCGTCCTGTATCAGCTTCCATGCCTGATGGGATGTCCACAGCCACAACCGGTTTCCCAGCCTCATTTACCATCCTGATTAAGGAGGCAATAGGTTCCCGGGGAACCCCCTTAAAGCCTGTTCCGAAAAGAGCATCCACGATCAGGTCAGCCTTTTTTAATTCAACAGCAACACTGTCCAAATTTTCAGGCTGCAGTACAGTGTAGGGTAATCCCATATCTTGGACAATCTTTAAATTAACAGCAGCATCCCCCCGGTAGTTTTCAGCTGGAACAGTGATTAAAAAACTCACAAAAGCGCCTCTATTAAACAGGTGCCTACCTACCACAAAACCGTCTCCCCCATTGTTCCCGGGGCCGGCGATAATAAAAACCCTTTTACCCTGCACTTCCTCACCAAGAAAGCGCTGCTCTATCACCTGCACTATTGATAGACCGGCGTTTTCCATTAAAATCAAACTAGGAATGCTGTATTTTCTTGTGGCATCCAGATCCATTTCCCGCATCTGAGCCGCTTTGACAAGCCGCATAGCCAACCACCTTCTCTTTATATGTTAAGATCGGTTGCCTTCCCAAGGGCCAGGACAGTGGCACAGGCGTAATCTCTGCTGTGGCTCAGGCTCACCAACAGTTCGGCAATCCCCCTCTTCTCTGCCTCCACTGCACTATTTCCCAACAGTTTTACCTGGGGCCGTTCCCCCTCCATAACAATTTCGATCTCCAGCCAGGGGAATATTTGATCAGGCATCACAGCACTGCAGGCCTTCCTGACAGCCTCCTTGGCCGCAAAACGGGCAGCAAAAGAGGCCGCAGCCCTCCCCCGCCTATTGCAATAGGCGATCTCCTGTTGGGTAAACAGCCGCCTCAGCAGTCCTTTTCGCCTTGCCAGGGCCTTTTCCACCCTGTCTATTTCAATGATATCAATGCCGATCCCTAAAACCATTTTATCAACTAACCTTCTTGAACAAGGATTTCCCCGGCATCAGCCATTCTTTCCACCTGTTCAAGCTCTTCCTGTTCACTTACTGTTAAAACCTTATCCATATTCAGCAGAATAAACAGCCTGTCATCCAACTTGCCTACCCCATCCAAATATGCAGCTGTGATACCTGCAATCACCGGAGGTGGTGGTTCAATGCTGCTGGCAGGTAGACGAAGCACCTCTAATACCTCATCAACAATTACTCCAATAACGCTTTCATTAACTTCAACTATCATAATCCGGGCATCTTTTGTATACTCTGACTGGTCAATTGCAAACCTCTTTTTCAGATCAACCACCGGGATGATCTGACCCCGCAGGTTGATCACCCCTTCTAAGAAAGCCGGACTGTTAGGAATTTTTGTCGGCTTGGTTAATAAATTGATCTCCCGCACCTGAGTAATAGGCACACCATATTCCTCTGCACCCAATCTGAAGATCACCAATTGGATTTCCTGTTCGCCACTGGTCATCTGTGCCCCTTACCGGGGTTCACCCCCCTATTAATAATCTTTCTCTTCATATTTCTACCAATACCGACAATTTCCTGCTCTGAATTAAATCTCAGCCAACAATCAACAATTAAATATTAAACCTGAACTCGATAATATCTCCATCATGTACTATATAATCCTTGCCCTCCAGACGGGCAAGCCCCTTTTCTTTAATCTTTGTCATATCCCGATATTTTTCCATATCCTCAAACTTAACAACTTCAGCCCTAATAAAACCCCGCTCAATATCTGTGTGGACCTTTCCTGCAGCTGCTCTAGCTGCTGTTCCCTTTTTAATGGTCCAGGCTTTCACTTCATCAGATCCTACAGTTAAAAAGGATATTAAACCAAGCTGTTTGTAAATTGTTTTAGCAACCCTCTCAACACCCGGTTCATCGATCCCCATCTCTTTCAGGAATAATTCCCTTTCTCCCGGATCCAATTGTGCTATCTCCGCTTCCAGTTCAAGGCAGATGGGGAGAACAGGAAATCCCTTTTCCTCTCCATATTTCCTGACATCCTCTTCACCCTCATAATGACCGTCCCGCAGTTGGCCCTCATCCAGATTGATGACGAGAATCATAGGCTTTGTAGTTAAAAAACCCAGTGAACGCACTGCCTTCCACTCCTCATCGCTGAGGCCGGCTTCCAGCAGTGGTTTCTCCTCATTAAGAACCTCTTGGCAGCGCTTTAGTGCCGCCTGCTCCACTAAAGTTTCACCTTTTATCTTTTTGCTGGCAGCTATCCTTTCCAACCTGGTTTCCACCATCTGCAGATCTGCCAGAATGAGCTCAGCGTTAACACTTTCCAGATCACGCAGCGGGTTGATATCGCCATCTATATGCGGTATATTGTCATTCCTGAAGGCTCTGACTACATGGATCAGGGCATCCACCTCCCGCACTGCATTTAAAAAAGCTGCTCCTGAGCCCCGGTTCAAACCAGGTACATCTGTAACCTCCAGGGTGGCAGGAGTTACTTTGCGGGGATGGTATATTTCCGCCAAAAAGTCCAAACGCTTATCTGGAATCTTGGCCACACGAACACTGGTTTTTGTGCGGCCTGCATAACTGGATGTCTCTTCCTCTCCCTGGGTCAAGAGGTTGAACAGTGTTGTTTTCCCCACCAGGGGTAAACCGATAATCCCACAGGTTAAGGCCATTTTCTCTTCACCTCGCTACAAGTATAGCACAGCTTTATTAAGAAGAAAAAATCCCCATTTAAAAAACGGGGATTTTACTAGTCTAGATAACCATAAGACCAAAAAACTATATGCTATTAGGCATTCTTAATGCGCTCAACAGCATCAACCGGGCAGGCACGATAGCACCTTCCACATCTTATGCAGGATTCTTCATCGATCTCGTAGAAAGCTCCTCCATTATAGCTCACATTAATTGCTCCACTGCCGCCATCATTGGCACACACATACCAACAGGTCGCACAGTCCATGCAGAGGTCACGAAGAATTTTAAAAGTAAATTTATATTTTTTCTTTTCCTCTGCCATTAAAAATAACCCCCTTTCTAATTCTCCCAAATCAATACTGTTAAATTCGCCAACTGTCGATGAAAATCCTGCATCATAAATGCTAACTTTTTTTATACGGGTTTCTTTCCTGATTTTTCTAAAGCACGGATCCTATAGAAATCCTTGGTCTCTGAAGCCACAACACCTGATAGAGCAAGAAGAGCAATCAGGTTTGGTATAGCCATCGCTCCATTAAATGTATCAGCTATATCCCAGACCAATTGTAGCTGGGTAACCGCTCCAAAAAATACGACAGCACAGAAAATAATCCTGTACAATTGCACACCTTTAATATTGGTCAAGTAATAAAAACACTTCTCTCCATAATAGGCCCAGCCCAGGACCGTAGAGTAAGCAAACAACATCAATCCAATGGTAACCAGATAACTGCCAATTCCTGGGAGGAAATGCTCAAAAGAACGGTTGGTCAGAACAGCAGCACTAGCCACCTCAACAGAGGGATAGATATTGGCCATCACCACTGTGAGACCAGTGATAGAACAAACAACAATGGTGTCCAAAAAAGTACCTGTCATAGAAACCAATCCCTGTCTGCAGGGGTGGTCGGTTTTGGCAGAAGCAGCGGCAATCGGTGCGGAGCCGAGCCCCGCCTCATTGGAAAATACACCTCTGGCTACACCATAACGGATAGTAGTACCTACCAGAGCGCCGAAACCCGCCTCTGCGGTAAAAGCCTTCGAAAATATAAGTCCTAGTGCATGGGGTATCAGGTCATAATTAAGGATCATTATAACTAGTCCACCTAAAACATAAAACACAGCCATGAAAGGAACCAGAACTCCTGTCGCTTTTCCGATGCTTTTAATCCCACCGAGGACAACCAGAGCAGTTAAGATAGCCAAAATAATTCCGGTAAGCCAATTAGGAACACCAAAGGTGTCATGCATATTCCCTGCAACTGCATTGACCTGTACCAGATTGCCGATACCGAATGCTGCTACAGCACCGAACAGGGCAAATAGCCAGGCTAGCCATTTACACTTCATCCCCCGCTCAATGTAGTACATCGGTCCCCCAGCCATTTCCCCTTTTTCATCAGTTATGCGATACTTAATCGCCAGCACAGCTTCGCTGTATTTGGTTGCCATGCCAACAAGTGCTGTAACCCACATCCAAAAGACAGCACCTGGGCCACCCAGCACTACAGCTGTGGCAACACCTACAATATTACCAGTACCTATTGTTGCTGCAAGAGCGGTCATCAAGGCTTGAAAGTGTGAAATATCACCTTTAGACTTGCGGTCCTGGGCTGATGGTGAGAAAGCAAGCTTGAGTGCATAGGGAAGGGTAAAAAACTGCATAAATTTGAGCCGTATAGTCAGAAACAAGCCCGTGCCCACCAATAGCGCCAGCATCCAGGGCCCCCACACAAAACCATTGATTGCACCAATTACCTCAGAAACACTCATCCATAAATCAACCCCCTAACTACTAAAATATCTTATATTATACCAGGAATTTCTGTATAAAAATATATTTAAACAAAAAAAAGTGACAGATTATACTGCCACTCGAATGAATATTCAGTGCTCTAATAGGACCTTCTTCTTCTGAGAAGTTCTCGAATTAATAGGATCGCAATCAAAGACCTGAACAACCCTCTCTCAAACTGTTTGACAGTTATCTCCTCATCTGCAGAAAGGTTTTTCATCTCTGCCATAACCCTGTGATAAATACTGTCGGTCATTTTTTCAACAGCTTCCCTGGTGGGATAAGGGTATAGATCTGGATTTGAACTATTGTCATACATTTCACACATCTGTTTGACATATGGATATACTCGATAGTAGACCTCTGGATACATAGAATCCAGCGGTTCGTAATTATACAACTGCAGCACCCCCTTTTATTCAAGAATAACAATCATACTGGTCAGCTTAATTGGCATGAAAATTTATTGAGCTGTTACAACAAAAGTTCCCAATAAGGATATTTTTACCTTTATTATATTGCTGCTGTTAGAAATTGTTACTTACTAAGAGCAGGTGAAAAGGCGGGTTTGATCAAGTATAATACACATAGCAGCCCGAAGAGGAAAAGGAGGAAAAGACATGATCCAAGTCATTACAGACAGTGCAGCAGATCTGCCGGCAGAAATTGTAGAAAAGCATAATATCACAGTTGTTCCCCTTACTGTATATATCGATGGAAAAGAATATGCAGACGGTATTGATATTTCAACAAAGGAATTTTACGAAAAAATGGCCAAAACAAAAGAATTGCCGAAAACATCTCAACCATCAGCAGCAAGTTTCATCAAGGTTTTTAAGGAACTAGAGGCCAAAGGAGAACTGCTCTGTATCAATATATCATCCAAACTGAGCGGTACTTATCAAACAGCATGCTTAGCCAGGAAACTATCAGGTGTTAATGTGGCTGTTTTTGACAGTTGGGCGGCTACACTAGGCCAGGGGCTGCAGGTTATCAAGGCCGCTCTGCTGGCTGAAAAGGGCATGTCCCGGGATCATATAATTCAAATTTTGACAGAGTATAAAAAAGGTTTGACCCACTATGTGCTCCTGGATACCCTGGAGAACGTTGTCAAAGGAGGCAGGTTGAGTAAATTTCAAGGCTCATTGGCCAAACTGCTTAATATCAAAGTTTTGCTTACAGGGGTTGATGGGGCATTAGTAACCCTTGAAAAAATACACGGCAGAAAAAAAGCATTACAAAGAGTGATGGAAAGAATGGGTGAAAAACTGCGGGAAGCAAAGGATATTCCCACAAGATTGTTCAGCATTTCCCACTTCAACAATCTGAAAGATGCTGAAATGTTAAAAAGCCAGATCATGAAGAACTTCAATATAAAGGAAGAACAATTCATCGTTAATGAGATGGGCTCCACCATAGCTACCTATGCCGGAGAAGGGGGCATGGTGATCTCTTTCTAACTATTATCCTTAATTATCATTGGGAGTTCACAGGCTGTGGCTGGTGAAAATACAATCTTCCTTGATCAATAGTGTAGGTAATCAGCCCCTGTTGATTGAGGTAGGTGAGGAAAGCCGAAACCGTGGTCTGGATAACGTGATACTCCAACAGATTTAAAACAATATTATTGCTCAGGCTGATTTCTTTTACCAACTGCTCCCTGCTTAAAGGCTGCTTTAATAAGGCCAGTATCTGTTGCTGGAACTTTTCAATATTTGCTAGATTATAACTAACCAGGTCAGGCAGGTCCTTGCTGGCAATTACCCCTTCCTCATGGCTGAGCAGGAAGTAGTCAGCATCGATCTCCGGAAGAAAGTGAAGGGTTTTAATGCTCCCTTCCAGATCAAAGAGGTAGGGAAGGGAATACTTTATAATAACCTGCCTGCTGAAGATAGAATCACCTAAAAAACACACCCTATCAGGGGTTACAATTCCAATCTGCCCTCTGGTGTGCCCAGGGAGGGGGATCACCCTAAAGGGTTTGCCGCCTAGGTCATGGGTTCCAGGTTTTAGGTAATGATCTACCGGAAATGACGGAGGTGCCGGATCCAAATGCTTTAAGGGACTGGCCGAAAAAAAGATGGCCCCCAGGAGATAAGGGTGCTCCATAAAAGGCCTCTCTTGCTCAGAGGCAAACACCTTACACTCCGGATATGTTTCCTGAAAATAAAGGTTGCCGCGGCAGTGATCCAAATGGGTATGGGTATTTATTATATAGCGGAGATTAAAGTTATTTTCCTTGAGGATCTTATCGATCTGATGTGCCTGTTTGTCGGTAAAACAGGTATCGATCAAGAGACAGTCCCTGTTGTTAAATAGATAGACCCCTGCGTTGGTAGGGGCTTTAATATAATAGGTATTTCCATTTATTTTTAACAGTTCCATTTGACAACACCCTTTTTTATCATACCAATTCATACAACAAAGAACAAGAACTAAAAGGAAGGGAAGAAATTGCTGAAAACTGTTCTTTTTGATCTCGATGGCACCTTGATCGACTCCATACCTTTAATCAGAGCAAGCTTTGTACATACCTTTAAGCAACTGGGCATTCCCTGGGGGAAAGGAGAGGTATTAGGCACTATTGGTTTACCTCTGCGGGATGTAGCCAAACATTATGCCCCAGGAAAGGAAGAACTTTTTCTAGATGTCTATGCTAAATACCAGCAAGGAGTACAGGAAGAAATGCTACACCCTTTCCCAGGGACAATTGATTCTCTGATCCAAATACGAAAAAAAGGCTACCTTACCGGTGTGGTCACTTCCAAACGCCGTAAACCCACCAGAGAAAGCCTGAAGATAACAGGGCTGACTGATTTCATGGATGTTGTAGTAACAGTAGAAGATACCAAGCAGCCGAAACCCCACCCAGATGGCATATTGAGTGCTCTGAAGCAACTGTCAGTCCTTCCCGCTGAAGCTGTTTACATCGGGGACAGCATCTATGATATTATGACCGGCAAGAACGCCGGTACAGCCACCATCGGAGTTAGCTGGGGGATAGCAGCAAAAAAAGATTTAGCAAACCAGCACCCCGATTTCCTGGTAGACAGCTGGGAAGAATTAATCACAGCTATAGACAAACTATGACCGATCACCGAGAAATCCCCCAACGCAACGAGCAGGGTTTTTCCCTGCCAGCGCAGCGACCTGCGTAGGTTGTTACTTGCCCTTGACGAAGGAGCAGCTAACGACAGCCAAAGCGAAACATGGATGTTGAGCTAGGCGACTATGCGCCATGGATGGCGTCATAGGAGCCGATTGGCTGTCGTCTGCGGATAGTATACGGGCAAGTTAAACCGGAGCTTATGTCGCAAGCGGCAGGGATAAACCGAACGTTCAGAGGGACAGGTTGACTGAGTAGGCTTGTGTCAGGGGGATGGGGGTCGTAATCATGCACACATGCCACAGCAGTGAAAGTGCCTGTCCCCTTGACTCATAGGAAGCAAAAAGAACGTCCCTCTGCTTCGGCAGGGATAAACCCAACGTTCAGAGGAACTGGTTGCCCTCCGGCGCAGTACCCAAGTGCCACAGGTAAGCTATTGTTTTGGCGTTATTTCAATGGCAGAGGTTAAAGCCATCAAAAGTTCCTGGCCGCTCCTGCGGCGGCGTAAAGAAAGAGGGCTGACAGTTACCGCATTAAGAGGCACTGCATCGAAAACACCATCAACAGAAGGGTAATAGTTACTATAATAAGCAATGGCATGGATCACATAGTATTCACCCCTGTGCTTGCCCAGATAAAGCATCACATGACCGGGAAAATAGAGGATCGCTCCGGGAAGCAGCAGATCCAGGACACAACTGCGTTCCCTCCTATCCGCTCCCTGCAGGGAAATAACCTTCCCAGGGATAGTTGCCTGCTCCCTAGAGTTCCGTGGGAACTGAAAACCGAAGCAACTGTATATATCCCTGATAAAAGCAGAGCAGTCCCGTAAATTAAACATCCCTCCCCATCCATAGCGTTCCCCCAGCATCTTAAATGCCTGCCCGATAACCGCTGACCTGGTATAAGGCAGATACCTCTTTGCCACATCACTCCCACGGGGTATCAGTGCCAATTTAATAACAAGCTCACCATTTTTGCCGCGCACAGGCATTTTAACCACATAGCTGCTTTCTGGTGACTGATGATCAATGACCACTGGAATTTGTTCCTGTGCTGCCAGGGGAATTTTTGCACCCATGAAAAACTCCAATTTGGATATATCAGGGTTATAGGGATTATAGCCCAAATGCAGCCTGCTCCCTGTTACCAGCAAAAATTCATCAGCTTGTAAATAACTGAGCCATTTTTTTCGGTCCCCGGTAACAGCCAAGTCTGCGGCAGGCACCCAGCCCCTGCAAAAAGTAGTCTGCACAAAAAACCATCTCTCACTGGCGCTTTTGTGAAGCACAATGACCGGTTCTCCAGGGCTAAGAGCTGTTTCTTGAAAAATATCGAACTCCCGATCTGCAGGGTCTTCTGTAACAAGGCAATTGGTCGGTAAGGTTCTGACCACAGAACTTCTGACTGTGTAACCATAGGTTACATGATTAGCCTTTTCAATACCTGCCAAATTCAACTCCTTCTGAAGTTCAGTAAAAAATGACGGCTTTAACCGACAGCCGTTATGATAGAGATCTTTTTGGGGCAGTTTTTTTGCCAAAAGCATATTTCTGAGATCCCTGGCACTGATCAACTGGGGATATGCAATTAAGTCCTGGATAACACCAGGCAGCGTATTTCTGATTTCACAGTTAAAGGCATCGATTTGGTCTTGATTCATGATGATGGTATTAGGATCAGGCGCTCTGCTCTGCCAAAACTGGGCGCTCAGAATATCCTCCATAGGTTACTCACCTCCAAACATAAAGTTATGCTGTTGCTTAAATAACCAAAATGTAATAATCTTATATTTGCGCTTAAAAAAGTGTCCAGATAATAAAAGACATTGGGTATTTATTAACATTTATGATGGAGTTCCGGTGAACATTCTGTAACAGCTTAAACAAACTGAACACCGCATAAAGAAAGCCTAGTCGCAAGGGTTTTTATTATCGATCATTTTTGATGTTAGAGGCACAAAGGAGCAAAAATTATGGAAGATGAAGTGGCAACCCTTGATGGGGACAAAACAGCAGAAGTTGCAGAACAAAAGCAAAATAAAGGAAAGATCGATTTCAATAAACCTCTTTGGAAAAGCATGTTCTTTTTTTTCCTCCCACTGATGGTCAGCAATATACTGAACTCCATCAGCAGTACAATCAGCAGCATCATCCTGGGCCGTATGGTAGGGGTAACCGCTCTGGCAGCTATTTCAGCTTTCTTCCCCATTCTGTTTTTTCTGATATCATTTGTGATCGGTGTTGGCGCTGGAAGTTCTGTTTTGATCGGGCAGGCTTTCGGTGCACAGGAGTGGGAAAAGGTAAAGGTCATTGTGGGAACAACACTGAGCTCAACCTTTTTAATCGGTCTCATAGTTGCTATCCCGGGCTACCTTTTCACCTATGATCTGCTGAAACTGACAGGAACACCTGCAGATGTCATTGACATGTCAGCGGGATTTGCCCGCATCATTTTTGTGGCAATTCCTTTTGTTTTTTTGTTCAATGTCTACACCACATTTTTCAGAGGATCTGGAGATTCCAATACCCCCTTTTACTTCCTGGTGGTCAGTACAGTGTTAAATATTCTGTTGACCCCTGCACTGGTCATCGGATGGGGGTTTTTTCCCGCAATGGGCGTCAACGGGGCCGCCCTGGCCAATGTAATAGCTATGCTGGTTGCATTTGCCGCTTTTCTTATCTATTTGAAAATAGTGAATCACCCCCTGCAGTTTGATAGGGAAACAGCCCGCAACCTGCGCATCAATTGGCCGATCCTCAAACTCCTGGTGGGCATCGGTATTCCCACAAGCATTCAAATGATTTTGGTCTCCTTATCGGCCATTGCGGTGATTTCTTTTATCAATAAATTCGGTTCAACTGCCACAGCAGCTTTTGGGGCAGTCAACCAGGTGATCAGTTATGTGCAGATGCCAGCAGCCAGTTTAGGGATCACCATCTCCATCTTCGGTGCCCAGGCCATCGGTGCCGGATACAACAAACTATTGAACAAAATAATCAGAACCGGTATTTTGATGAACTATTTGATCGTAGGTGTGATCGTAATAGTTGCCTATATCTTTGGACGCAGCCTACTGTCCCTTTTCTTGACCGAGGCTTCCGCATTGGAACTGGCTTTCAGTATGCTGGTCATTACCTTGTGGAGTTACCCGATCTTGGGCAACAACAATATCCTGGCGGGAATTATGCGGTCCAGCGGGACAGTATTTTGGCCAACACTGATCACAGTTTCATCCATCTGGTTAGTACAGGTGCCGGTTGCCTACGTTCTCCACACCAGAATCGGTGTTCAAGGTGTTATGTTCGGTTTCCCTGCAGGTTTTATAGCGGCGTTAATCTTCCTTTACCTCTACTACCATATCTTCTGGAAGGGAAAAGAACATGCCCGACTGGTATAGAGGCAAGGGAATACAAGTAACGACCATTGCAGGCCACTGGGCTGGCAGGGATAATAAGGGCCGATCAGGTGCAGTCCCTTTGATTAGCCGAAAGGAGAGTTATGGAAAATATGACTTCGAAAAATATAGGTTTATCACGCCGACCCAAAAAAGGCACAAAAAAATTTGCAGCAGCTGTGCTTGACCTGCTGCGCCAACAATACCCTGATGCAGGGCCGCGTCTGGTCTTCTCCAATCCCTATCAGGCGCTGGTAGCAACTATCCTTTCGGCCCAAACAACTGATGAGCAGGTAAATAGAGTAACCCCTGCCCTGTTTGCAAAATACCCCGATGTTAAGGCTCTGGCTGAGGCTGACCCAGCTGACGTAGAAGAAATAATCAAATCAGTCGGTCTGTACAAATCCAAGGCTGCCCACCTGGTTGCTGCTGCACAAAAGATCCTCTCTGATTATCAGGGAAAGGTACCTGCTGACTTTGACTCCCTGTTAAGCCTGCCCGGGGTGGGCAGAAAAACAGCTAATGTGGTTTTATACAACGCCTTTGGCAAACCAGGCCTGGGTGTGGACACCCATGTCCACCGGGTCGCCAACCGCATCGGGCTTTGTGAAACAAAAAACCCTGAGGGAACTGAAAAACGCCTCAAGGAAGTTATACCAGAGGAAAAATGGGGGGAGGCCCACCATCTTTTGATCTTTCATGGACGCCGGTGCTGCCGGGCAAGAAAACCGGAGTGTACATTTTGTCCATTACTGGATATCTGTAATAACCATCGGGAAGCTGAATAACCGAGGTTCCCAACCTTATATCTATGCTTAGATATTTATCATCTCAAGAATAGCTAATAACTCTCAAACTGTCTGATCAAAAACTCTGACACTAGTCCCCCCGCAAGAGCTATATCTTCTGTGTGCATATAGTGGTTGGCAGATGAATCAAACAAAATATTAGCTGAGCCAGGCAGTTCTTCATCTTTCATCCAGATCTTAACCACTACCGGGAACCTGGGAAAAAGGCTAAAGACAGCAGTGATATCACTGCCGTCTTCACATACAGCTCCCAGAGCAGCACATGCTTTTTTTATCTTTTCTGGATCATCTCCAGCTAACCTTTCTACCAACGGCAAAATACAGGTTTTATAAAAAGCTGAGTAAAACACCTGGCCGTGTTCAGTTTCCCGGTAAGTAATCAATTCCCCGCTCAGAGGAGTATTATCTGCCCGGGCGAGATAGTGGATGAGCAAGTAGCGCCACTCCCAAACAGGCTGCAGCTCACTATCCTTAAAAAAGACCTTCCCCTCGGGGTAGTTTACACCGATCTCCCTCCCCAGACTGGCCAATGAGATGACACCCTTGACCGGGTCATAAACAGAACCGCTGTTCTCGGCTATTTTTTCAGGCTCTAAAGAGCTAAATCTCTTCAGATTTTGTGCAAAACCTGTTGCCGCGCTGTAGGGCATTCCCTCTTTTTGTTCTATCATATAAGGGTAAATAGGCAGCATTGGAAGCCTCCCTGATATTTAATGTTGTGCGTTCACAGCAGCAAATTCAAGAGATATCTTTATTCTCATAGATCCGCAAAGATCCCGCAAGGGACAACAATAATATGGTCATTATTACCACACCAGATCCCACTGCCTGCAGCCAATCAGGGCTGTTAAGTATCTGAGTCAGCAGGTTCACAGCTGTCCCCTGGCTATATTTTTCTAGCAACCACACCAACCCTGCCGGGATCAGGAAAATCGCCATAATGACTATAACATGCAGCAGCCTTGTTTTTATACTGCCAAACTTAAAATAAAGGGGATAATAGGCTGCTCCAATGATGAATGCTCCGCACAAGGCCCCAAAGAGATCTTTTACTGCAGGATATCTCACCGCTTCCCCCAACCCCAACACATTGTAAATTAAAGCGATCACAATGCCAGCAGTAAGACCGATCACCGCATAAACAAAAATGGACAAATACTTGGCAAAAACAATATCTTTACGCCTAATAGGCAAGCTGTTTAACAAAACCTCACTCCTGTTCTGTTCATCATAAGAACAGGCCCCTGCGATCAAAAGATAAGCGATGAAACATGTACAGGTAGTATACAAAACAACTGCGATATCACCCTCCATGCTGGTACTGATGAAAACCAACAAGAGTATAGGAATGTAGAAAAGGAGGTACCCCATTGTCTTCTTTTGAATTAGCAGGTCTTTAATTAACAGGTTGAACATGGCTTTCCCCCCTCACTGTATAAAGCATAATATCCTCCAAAGTTGCTTTTTCGAACAGCACAGAACTGCCAAAAACCTGACGAGCCCTGTGTATATCACTGGTCAAGCCGGTGAATCCATAACTGCTTTGCTTGATGCCAACAAACTCCTTTTTCAACTCCTCATCCAGGAGCTCATTTCCCCCTTTGACCAGGGCATACCTTTCCATGATCTCATCTTTGGATTCACAAAATACCAGTTCACCTTGATTGATAAATGTAATATAATCAGCTATTTTATCCAGGTCTGTGGTCAGATGGGTGGATAAAAAGACACTTTTGTTTTCATCCTGAATAATATCTACCAGTATATCCAGCAGTTCACTGCGGAAAATGGGATCAAGCCCAGAAGTAGGTTCATCCAGAATAAGCAGTTCGGCATGGTGAGATAAAGCTATCACCAGGGAAAACTTCATTTTCATACCCTTAGAGAGGTCTTTGATCTTTTTCCTCGGAGAAAGCTCAAAACGGTCCAGGTAATCATTAAAAACACCCTCATCCCACCGACTGTAAAAGGGCGCGATGATTTTTTTCATCTCCTGGACAGTCAGTTCATTGTAAAAGTGATTATCATCATAAACAAAGCCGACCCTCTCTTTGACCTCTAGCTCATTTTTGATATTATCGAGTCCAAACACCTTAATCTCACCGGAATCCCGCCTGAGCAGGTTCATGATCAATTTGATGGTTGTGGTTTTACCTGCACCATTTGGCCCTATGAATCCCATGATATAGCCCTTTTCCAGAGTAAAACTGATATTTTTCAGTGAAAAACCGGGGTAATGCTTGGAGAGATTCCTGACTTCCAAAATCTCATTCATATTTCCCCCTCCTTATATAAAAGATCAATCATTTCCTTTAATTCCTCAACACTGATGCCCAGGTACCGGCTCTCTGCTATGATCTCAGACAGCTTCTCCTCCAGCATCCTCAGTCTTTTTTCCCGAAACAATTCCTTATTATCAGCGGAAACAAAAGAGCCTTTGCCGCCAACTGTTTCGATAAAACCATCCTTCTCCAGCTCATCATAAGCCCTTTTGGTTGTGATTACACTGATCTGCAGCTCTTTGGCCAGCTTGCGGATAGAAGGCAAGGCATCACCAGGTTTTAGTTCTCCTAGGATAATCTGATTCTTGATCTGGTTGGCGATCTGTTCATAAAGCGGTTCCTGAGACGCACCGCTGATAATAATCTTCATTCTCAAACACCTTCCTGCGATTCTGTGCATACCGTATCAACTGTTATTATCGTTTATATACAGTATAAACGGTATGTACAGTTGTGTCAACCAAATTTTTAAGTTGTTTTTGTAATGATAAGTCGCTTGTTGCCTGCAAGGCATCTGATCCTGCTTTCCAATTACTAGATGATTGTCCAAAATAAAAAAGCCCCTATCAAGGGGCTAAATGTTCCACCGGATTAATCTTCAGCTTCTTCCTGAAAAACAGAGAGCAGTATTTCCGCTAGTTTGCGGCCAAGGCGCTTTGATTGGTTCTCCAGGTTGTCGATGTGCTGATAATAAAACTTCGCTTTTTCTTTTAATCCCTCATCAGATGACTCAATGACCTCAGCCAGCAAATCCTTACAGCTTTCTGAGGCTTTAACGATGATTTCCAGTTCCTTTTCATAGTTCTTTTGAATTGTTTCCATAACTACTTTTGACATGTTCCGTTCTACTTCATAGTAGTGGCGGCGGCTCCCTTTGACCCATACTTTATGAACAAAGCTAACACCCTCCAGAATGCGGATGTTATTGCTGACCGTTGACTTACTGACACCAAGCTCCTGTGCAATGTCATCAAGCCCTAAGGGCCTGTCCGACAAAAACAAGAGTCCATAGATGTGTCCTAGAGCATCAGGAAAGCCATACAGAGAAAAAATCCTGCCCAGCGCTTCGATAAAAATATTGCGCGCTTCTTCTAACTTTTGATGATTATTTGGATAATTATCATGATCTGTCTTCATTACAGCCCCTGGATCCTCAACCGCACTCATCAAACTGAATAGCAGTGCAGGTATAGAAATCCAGACCTACACCTCCCAAGAAAAATAACATGTTTTCTAAAGATACTGTAAATTGAGTATTACAAGCTCTATTGCCATGGCTATCAAATTGCTTCAGCCAGTTTCAGTGATTTCTCTCGAAGACCCCCCTGTAATTGCCCTATAATGAATAACAGCCTTTTAATAAGAAGTTCGTTACTGCTATCGCCAGTACTGCCAATACAACACCTCCGGCAAGAACGCCGGCCACAGAGGCCAAAGATATCATACCACTACTGTGAATCAAAACAATCATAAAACAATATGCTGCTAAATAGATGACCACCCCAACTATGATGAATTCAATACAAATTATCGGTAGTAAACCAAACACAAACTGCCTGACATTATTTTTTTCCGGTATTGGGAAAAAGCTCTTTATCTTTCCCAGTCAACACAAACCCATCCCCCCATTTTTAACGGAAAAAGCTCGAATACATGATCTTTAACATGAGAGGAATAACTTCGACCTAGAAAATTATTCAGGCTAATTATAATCGCTAATAAGAATCATCAATTATTATCCATTTTCAAACCTGTCATTATATTATTCTGTACGTTTAGTATATATTAAACAAATAATATAATAAAAAACCCCTTAATCAAGGGGTTGAAAAAGGTAAAAACTGAAATTTTATATCATTAGCTGTTGGTAACATCCACCAAAGTGAACATATTACAGTGAAAAGTGTTTTCAGGTAAATTTCACCCGCTAAAATTTAGCTTAATTCTAACTGGCCTGTACATCCCACTTCCCACAGCGGCTTCCCCAGCGGGCGATTACCTCACCATTTTGGTAGAACTGCACCACTTCACAATGGTTGGGACATGACTTACAGTCGAAACTGCGGGTCTGGAAACTGAAATCCGTCACCTTAAAACCTTTAAACCTGGTCTTTTGATCTGATGACTGCATTTTCTCTCGAGACAAAATGGCTGCACCAAGAGCACCCATCACAGCAAAATGCTCGGGAATAATGACCTCATGACCTAAGGCTTTTTCAAAGGCCTTTTTCATACCGGCATTGGCAGCTACACCACCCTGAAAAGCTATAGGAGGCAGTATCTCCTTACCTTTGCCTACATTGTTTAAATAGTTGCGCACCAAAGCCTCACAAAGGCCAGCAATAATATCCTCAACACAGTGGCCCAGCTGTTGTTTGTGGATCATATCTGATTCGGCAAAAACTGCACATCTTCCCGCGATGCGCACCGGATGCTCCGATTTTAGCGCCAGTTCACCGAAATGCTCTATAGGAATGTTCAAACGAGCTGCCTGCTGGTCCAAAAATGAACCTGTTCCCGCAGCACAAACAGTATTCATCGCGAAATCAGTGACAATGCCATTCCGCAGTATAATGATTTTGGAATCCTGCCCGCCGATCTCCAAAATGGTCTGAACACCTGGTATAAACCGTGATGTCGCCACTGCATGAGCTGTGATTTCGTTCTTAACAATATCTGCGCCAACCATGACCCCTGCCAGATGTCTGGCACTGCCTGTGGTTCCCGCAGCACAAATCTCTACATCATCAGGGACAAGGTCGGACAGTTGAGCCATTCCTTCCTGAATAGCCCGAATCGGTTTGCCCTGCGTTCTTAAGTATAGGGAGGCAAGGACCTCATCTTTTTCATCTATGACAATTAAATTGGTACTCACCGATCCAACATCAATTCCTAGATAACCTTTTTTCATGCGATTTCTCCTCCCTGGTCCATGTTAAGCATTACACGCCTCCTGGGCTTTTTGTTCCCGCCTGCGCTTAAGCAGATCCAAAAAAGCCTCCAACCTGGTGATCACACCGGCCGCTGCAGTCTGTTCATCGATAAAAATAGTTAAAACAGGGATTCCTACTTCCCTGCTCACCCGAGGCATAATACCTTTGGCCATAATCTCAGGCAAACAAGAAAATGGTGCTAGTTGAATCATGCCATCATAACCTTGATTGGCATAGATCACAGTTTCACCTATACTATTAATGCCATGCCCTCCGATCATTTCATTGAGATAGGGATGAGCCATTTGATGAATATCATGCTCCCCGATCTTCCCTTCCACAATAACATTCTTCTGGGTATAGGAGGTCAGCCAAATAGAGCGGTCAGTATAAACCCCCATTTCACCGAGTGTTCTCTGGATATAAAAGTTCACAGCCGGCTCCAGCACAACATAGATCTCACCAACAATACCGATCCTTAACGGATTCCGGGATCTGTCCTGGGGAATACGGGCAATGATTTTTCTGCCCTCCCAAAGGGCATCTTCGATTTCCTCCTTGGTACGAGCCTCATCCAGCATGTTCAGTGCTTTATTAAATGCTCTGTAAGTATCTCCTTTATTGATTTCATAAGGCATAATCCTATACATCAAATGTTCTATCTGATCAATGGCTTCTAACTTACTGTAATTCTTCTTGAGCACCTGAATAAAAACACGCCAGGACATGCCACGGGGTTTGACCCTTCTCAGTTTTTTAATAAAGTCCAAATAATCGGATTGAGGTGGTTCAAAAATCAGTACCTCAAAATCATAGCCCAGTTCATTAAGGATCTTCTGGTGCATGACACCGTAGTAACCGGCCCGGCAGGGGCCAACTCCACCGGAGGAAATGGCCATCTCAGCCCCCATCTCGATGGTCTCCAGATAGGTGCCCATCAGCACCTTAAAGGGTATACAAGCGAATTCAGGAGAATAGCGCACTCCCAGATCCATTGTGCGTTTGCTGGGCTCTGGCGGAACCACTGCCTCATATCCCAAATCATTGATCAGCGCTTTAAATGCAACATAGGAATACCCCATATGAGGAAATGTTAGCTTCACTCCTGCACCCTTCTCCTTTTCAACATATCTATAAATGCTTCCAGGCGGGTATCCACACCACCTGATCCGGTTTCTTCATCAATAGAAATAGTTAGAAAAGGCATCTGATCATAATGACGGGACTCAATTTCCATCAATCTGTCAAGCATAGCATCAGGACCGCAGATAAAAGCAGTGACATGGATGATACCATCCACTCTCTTCCTGTTCATGTAATAATAAGCTGCATGCATAGCCCGGTTGGAATAATGCCAGAACATCTGCTTGGGCAAACGTTTTGCCTCTCTAAGCATTTTTCTGGGTGACACCATTTCAGCTGTAACAACATCTGCGCCCATTTTTCTCAGCTTGTTAACAAGATCCAAGTTGATAAAGTTGTCATAAATCAAATAAGGGTAACCGAGCACAGCGATGGTCAATTCCCGCTTCTGCTCCCGGTTGGTACCTCCCCCGTTTTCCATATGTTCCAGAGCCTCATCTGCGAGCATTCCGCCCAGCATTAAATTTCTATAACGCCGCAAAGCCTTGCAGGCGAGCAGATAAGCCCTGCTTATCCTGGATAGTCCTGCACCAAACCTTTCTCCCACTTCCTTGGAAATACGGAAAAGTTCAAAGGGACCCTGGGAAAGGTCAACCCTAGTATCCAATATCTCCGGCAGGTCATTAATCGAAGCCCGCAGCAGATCAGGAAGTGCTAGAAACTTCGGGCAGAAGGTTTCTGTGAAAAATTTTCGTACTTTAACGAGGCGCGGCACAAAGATAAAATCTACCTTATCTTTGAGTTCTACAACATGCCCGTGGTACAGCTTGATGGGGATGCAGGCATCAGTTACAGCTTCTGCTACTCCATCATCAAGAGTCCTTTTAGTAGTGGGTGATGAAGTTATTACCTCCAAACCCAATTCTTCAAAAAAGGTCTTCCACCAAGGATAATAAGAAAAATAGGCCAGATACCGAGGAATTCCCACTCTGACCGGCATTAATACAAAACCTCCTCAGCAGTCTTGGGGATTTACTGCTACACCTTTTAACCATATATTCAGCAATTGTACTAAAGCCTCTTCTTCATCTAATATCTCCTGCTCCGGTGCTATCTGCTTCCAAACAACATATCCCCACAGGGAAGAGAGCAGAGAAACGACCATCATGTTCGTATCAAAACACCGGTACTCTCCCATTTCTTTTCGTTTCTCAATGGACTGACCAAGGAGATCAAGAATAGGCTTGACAATTTTATCCACAATAATCTCTTGAATTTCTGTGTGAAACTGGGCTTCATAAAAAAGCATTTTTACCAAAGGAAGTTGCTGCTGAATGGCATTCAGCTGTTTCTTAATGATGCTCACTAAAGAATGAGCATCCCCTCTTTCGAAGGAAACAGTAAGAGAGTCAATCACCTGCGATTTTTCAAACTCTTTGACAACACTGAACAAAATACCCTGGAGGATCCCCTTTTTGGTGCCAAAATGACGAAAAATGGTTCCCTCTGCTACACCTGCCTCCCGGGCAATTTCGCTGGTGGTAGCTCCGGCAAACCCTTTTTCTGAAAAGACCCTGACAGCAGCATCTAAGATCTTCTGCTGTGTACTGCTCAATTCAGATGCTATTACCATAAGGCCTCCATCAGTGTACTGAATGATAGTGATTGCTCACTCTCACATTATAGTTAAATACAGGTTACGATGTCAACAATAATGTAATTTACTATACTGTTACAGTATTTAATACAGCTTTTTCCGAAAAAAATTAAACACAGCCAGAAATAGCAACAATAATACATATTAATTACACTCCCAAAAGGGGTCGCTATTCTATCAAAGCCTGGGCTGATTTTCCAGTTTAAAAAATGACATTTTATCTAAAATTAACACTAAGGAGGTGCTAAAATGACACAATACCCTTTTCATACAAAGATAGATAGCAAGTCTTTACTTGTTTGGCAAGAGTTGATAGAGAAAGATGGGAAGAAACATCCCAGGATTACTTGCGACTCCCGGAACTATAGTTTCAATCTGTCAGCAATGATAGGCTCACATTTTTCATTGAAAAGAGGGCAGTTATGACCGGTGCAGCACACCTGTTGGCAGGATCATCAATCTACATTTTAACAAAAAGGAACAAAATAATGGCACCCCTTTTGGCAATAATCTCACACTTCGCCCTGGATGCCATCCCTCATTATGACAGCCCTGCATGGAATATCCCTTTAGGGTTCCTAGCTGTTATCTTTCTTTATCTCACAGTTAGCAAAAACAAAGAACCCTTTATACTAGTCTGCGCACTGTGCGGCATGCTACCAGATATTAACAACTTTTTTTGTCTCAGTAAAGTAATGTTCGACCTCCATCAGCAGTTCCACTTTGATAAAAGCTATGAAATACCCATCTCTAATCTCTATTGGGAGATCTATGGCTGCTTGATTACCGGTTACCTGCTGTGGACCAGGTATCCTGTAAAAACTGCCCCTGCAAGGGGCAATCCTTGTAACAGGCCCCTCTCTAACCTATACAAGCAGGTCCTCATCACTTGCTACCGGCTTGCTTTTAGTGAAACGCACCGCAAACCAGAGGTAAATCACAGCGATAGTATAGTAAATGGACCAGCCGTAAACAAATCCCGGTGCAATAATATTCTGCAGGGACTGGAAAAGGGTGGGTATGGTGATAGCATAAACTGTAATCTTAAAGGACTGGCCGTAATTCAATCCACAATTTTGAATACCGGAAAACAACAGGGTAACCAAACTCAAAATACTAACAGTACAGAGTTTGGCAAAGATAAAATAAATTAATCCCCAGAAAACGATCATCATGCTCATGGGTTTCAGGTAGGCTAACATATTAACGACATCGTCTTTCTCAATCTCTAGGTCCTTAAGGGCTGAAAAATGATATTCCTGTGTTTCTAAGGAATTCTGCTTATACACTGCTTTCGTTTTATCAATAAAAAATCCTTGCTCATAATCATCCAACACACTGCTGTCAGTCTCACCACTGGTATCAATAATAATCGCACTATCTTGGTTACCGCTTTCGTAAACCAACGGCATTTCCCCAGCAACAGTTAATTCCCCATTTTTTAAAACGAAATCGGGAGCTGTTTTGTTGAATTCTTCGATCCACTTTGTCATGTCCTTTTGAAAATCATAAGCAAAAGACAACAAAACAGGTATGCCCAGTACCAGCACCATGAGCAGCAAATAAGTGATTACCCTTTTCCAGGGCAGATCGGCAAAATTCCGGTACTGCGGAAAATTGATTGCGCTGTCACTCATATCTTTGAAAAATCCCAATTCAAACCCTCCTGCCATGAACAGGCACTACGGCCTCAAATATAAATCCTTATTATTTGATACTTAAAAAACCAGTTCAGTGATGAGTTCCTTCTATTACGCGAATCCCTTTCTTTTCTATGATCTTTTTAATCTGGTTTTTATGCGGGCAGCGGGGGTAATCATCATCCAACATCATACAAGAGGATAGATGAATTACATCTAAACCATGTGGAATCAATTTTTCCACTAGCCGCGGAACCCTTCTGCCAGGGCAGCCGCCGCAGGTAAAAAAACCGATGATTTCCGTATTGTCCCCGTACTCCTCAAAAGCCAATTTGCGATGGTTAAAAGCCTTAAAACAGGCTATCCCTGGACAGACTTCAGCAACAGTATCACAGCGTACAATCGCGATTTTGGTGGTCTTTTCCTGACCTTTTCCCTCACCACTGTTTACCGCAAACTTGATATACTTCTCATATGCAGCACGGACATCTGCCTCCGTCACTTCTTCCCTTCCGCTTTTTGCAACTTCCTTTTCTACTGCCCTTTTCGCCATACCTCTGATAAAAGCGGGTGCTTTTTCAATCTGCTTCAAAGCATCTTCGGTCCAGTGCATCAACTTCCTCCCTCCGTTAATGCTGCATTTGCTGTAACTGCTGCTATCTGATTATTGACTGCAAAAACCGCATAATTGTTTTTTCTACAAAAAAGATAAATATCCTTGTCCACAGGCACGGCAAAAAAGAGCAGCCGTTTGATGACTGCCCTTTATCTGAATCAATAAGTCTTTCTGTCCACTGACAGAATATACTGCTTATTTATTCTTGACTACAAGAAATCCACCGGTTGCAGCAATCAATGTGCCCAATCCCCATAATAAGCCTAATGGGAGTCCCCCTGTCTTTGGTAGTTTGGTGTCACTGTCATTATCCGCTTTAGCACCTTCATCTGCATTTTCCGGATCCTGGGTAATAGGTTGTTCTGTCTCCGGTCCGTTCTGTTCTTTTGGAACAGCAGCTATAAAATCAAAACTCCCCACTGCTTCTTCATTATCAAACCTAAGCCATAGGCTTTCATCATCAGCCCTGCTGTATGCCACTTTTACTTCTTGTCCCTCCTGAATGGGACTGGCAAGAGTTAATTTTATCTTTCCGGCTTTTTTAACCTTGCTGACCTGAACAACATCTACCTCTTTGCCATCCACCATCACAGTAAATTGAGATGTAAACTGAGGATCTTTACTTTTTCCCTCAGGCACAATTATTGTCAGTTCCCCTGCTCCATCCTTTTTAATGAAGTTTAAGCTGACACTCCCATCTGTAGTAATCTCTGCTATTACTTTTACCCCTTCCTGCTGCTCGGTTTCTTCTGATCCCTTAATAACCTGTTTTACTTTAGCATCTTGATAGCCGTCAGCCTTCACCACAATTGTATATTCCCCTGCTTCAGTGAATACTGATGCAGCAATATTGATCTTGCCTTCTGATATGGTATATTGACCATCACTCAGGTTTTGATCATTTACCTTGATGTTTTTTATTGCTTCTCTCCAATTAGGGTCGTCGGCAAAGGTGATGTCTACCGCCTGCCCTAAAGTGTTGTTATCTGTGTCTGCGATTAAGGTAGGGGCCTCTGATAATGCAGAATAAGGTACTTTTATACTAAAGTTAGCAACATAGTTATCTGTGCTGTCTTTGAGCCGCAGGTTAGGATTATCACTCTGAATATATTCTACCGTCAATGTTTTCCAGGCAACTTCATTAAGCTTTGTATCAAGCTCAAGTTTGATTTTCCCCACAGTGTTTGTAGTTTCTACTTTGTTAACAGCAACTTCTTCACCATCTACAGTTACTATAAATTGGCTTTTCGCTCCTTCTGGTACTACTATTTTTCTATCAAAAGTCAGACTGATATCCCCTTGGGTGGTGACCTCCGCTGCCAGTAATCTTGGGCCATCCGCGGCTTCTGCGGGCAACATAATCCCAAACATGAAGAACATACATAAAAGTGCTGTTAATACCGCTGTTTTTGGCCTTCTTGACCTATTAATCCACATTTATTTTTCCTCCCGTTCTCCTTACTATAATGATGCTTAAATTATGTTTAACTTCCAATGTAGCTATCCCCTCTCATCTATCACCTCCATCATCTAAACTACACTCCCTTTTTTCTTTTCCACCAGAATTCAATGAGAACCCAGCCGAGGATCAATACAACTACAATGATTCCTATAATAGTTCCACCTGACAGCCTGTTTTCAGCAGATGTTTGTTGATCTTCTGTTGCGTCATCGTTGTTATCATTTTGTGTAGGAGCAGCTGTCTCCGCTGTATCCTGTTCATTCAGCTCCTCGGTTACATCGCCCGCGCCAGAATTTTTCTCTTCATCTTCTGATCTTTCACTGGTATCATCTGGCTGAACAGCCTGATTTTTTCCCTCTTCTGGCTTTGGTGTTGAAACTTTAATATCTGACTTCTGCTCCTTCGGTTTTTGAGAAGAGTCAGCTTTTGCGGGGAGAGGGGCTTCTCCCTCGGTCTTGAAGCTAATTGTTATACCCTTTCCACCGGTGGTTTCACCTAATGTGTTGCCGTTTTTTGCTTTTAGCTGTGGAGAAATCTTCAAGATGTAGGTAGTACCGGTTTGAAGAGCCTGTTTAGGTTTGATAAAAATATAATGCCGCTGCGAGGCGTCCACAGTATCATCTATTTTGGTGACAGTTAAAGGAATACCGCCTCCACCCTTTGCGCTGAGGCTGAAACACTGTCTGTTATTTTCCCAAATGAGCATATTGACAACATTTTTACTGAACTCCAGTTTAAATTCCGGGTTGGTGGGAATACCGGAAGCCCCATTCACATTAGTACCACTGCCTTTCAGGGTAATACTCAAAAATTTCAAGGGTTTATCCCCTTCGACCCCGGGTTCATCTCTGTACTCACCCTGAGCCATTGCTGGTGTAATGCCAACCAAAAAGACCAGCACAAACAGAAAAGCAATTATCCATATTTTTCTTTCACAGCCTATTTTAGGCGACAACAAAAATCTCAACTCCTTTCTTACTGCCAGGTGGTTAATCTAGGCTTCAACCTTTTAATCAAAAAAGCAGCAATCGCTCCACCGGCAGCGCCGAACAGGGTATGGGAGATGGAGGTGAATCCCAGTCCGAGAGTAAGAAATACCATGGGTAATTTTAGAAGAAGGCCAAGAGCAAGGTTGACAAGCATTTTCGATAGACTGATCAGTGCACCGCAGATAGCACCTACCACCGGTTTTTCCAGTTTATAAAAAAACAGTGGAGCTATCAGATCAAGAACCAGACCAGGGATAAAATACTTGAAAAAAACGAAAACACCCTCCTTACCCAGGCCCAGCAGCACTGCCAGTACCCCTGATACTCCGCCCATCACTATCCCGGAGCCAAAGCCGGGGATCAAGCCTTTCCCCATCACCAGAATTCCCATCCAAAATATACTTGAATGCCCCGGAAGGTGCAGCGGGATGCGAGTGATATCCTTCAGCAGAGCAATTAGTGTACCAAACATGGTTAACCGCAGTACATCAGCCAAGCCAAGCCTAAAAATAAACCTTTCAGCAGGGGCAGCCAGCACCCGTTTATTTTGTTGTTGGGCTTCATTCATGGCAGCATTCACATTCTTCATTATTTAACCTCGATCTCCTTAATGAGCTTAACCAAAACCTGAGAGGTCCTCTGATCAATTAAATCGGCCGTCCCATTCCCGTTCAAACTACATATCAGCTTATTGTTCAACTGTTCCCTGTGAAGAAAATAAACCGAACCATCTCCAAGACCCCTTATAACTATTTCATCGTACTCTTCCGCACCCGCGGCATTCAAAACAGCGATAAGGGGAGGCCCCTTCGGGTCTTGATCCCCTATTTGCTCCAGAACTCTGCTATCGAGATAGGCAATGGGCTTGTTCTCATCGAGAACTCGAATCACTTTAGCCGACTTCAAACCAATGGCTAAAAAACCTTTTTCAATCAAATAAGCACATCCGATGATAACTAAAACAATCAAAACACCGGTAATTACCCTTTTGCGAAAATCATCCCCCTGCACTATCTCCCCTCTCTCATTAAAAATTTCCGTGACAAAAAGAGCCGGGTGCGAAAGCAGAGCCGGCTCTAATTTACAACGATCTCCTTTCCGCACTGGGAGGCTTATCTGTTTCCAGACAAACCCTACCGGTCCGACCACCATTGCTAAATGCCTTAGGATAGTGGACTCGGAGAACAAAAATATATTTTTTTTATAGTTCTACACTTGAAAAAGGATATCCTCCTAGTTATTAACTTATATTCCTAGCTCTGAAACCCATGCTTTTTTCTTAACAAACCAACAGTGAAAAAAGAATGATGATCGACAGCATAATGAGGACCAAATAATCATTTTTCCTAAAAGACAACTCACTTAACCTTGACCTGTTGGCACTGCCGGTATAACACCTGCTCTCCATAGCCATAGCTAGGTCTTCCGCCCGCTGCAATGAATTAGCCAAAAGGGGAATCAACACAGCAAAATACCCTTTGATCCTCTCCTGAGCCTTAGGTGACTTTAAAGGTGCACCCCTGGATATCTGCGCTTTTGATATTGTTTCCGCTTCCTGGATGATCTCCGGGATAAATCTCAGTGCTATACTGATCACCATGGAAAATTGGTGTACAGGCACTTTGAGGAAACTCAAAGGTGCTAACAGCGCCTCCATCCCAGAAGCCAGCTGAATGGTAGAGGTTGTTGCGGTCAAAAGGCATGATGTAAGAAGCAGTATCATTAAACGCAGGATTGTGGAAATTCCGAGAGCTACCCCCTGCTTGGTCACACCGATGCTTCCCAGACTAAAAAGGATATCTCCTTCAGTGAGTATAGCTTGAAAGATAAAGGTAAGCAGAAATAGCAACCACAACCGCCAGATGCTCCGCAACACCAGTTTTGGACGAATTTCAGCAAAGTATATTGCTACAATAATGATCAAAATATTGATCAAAACAACCTGCCACTTATAAATGAACAGTGTAGAAAAAATAATTAAAAAACAGCTGATGATCTTAGTCCTGGAATCCAGGTTATGAATAATGGTATCTCCTATAGTGTACTGACCAAACTTGGGGCCCTTCATCTCATTGTCTCCCTGAGCAATTTTTCTATTTCTCTCTCAGCATCTTCAAAAGTAACCACCGGCTTATCGAACCGAACTCCCTGTTCCTGAAGCTCATAAATCAGCCGCAGGTACTCAGGGAGCCCAATTTCTTTAAAAAGCGGAATATATTTTGGATCCAACACCACTTCAGGGATATCGCAAACCACAACCTTACCATCAGCCAACACCAGCAATCGATCTGCCAGGGTAATGAGTTCGCTCAAGCTGTGTGACACCATAATCACAGTGGTATTCCTCTTTATCTGCAGATCCTTGATGATCCTGAGAAGCTTGTCTCTCCCCTGTGGATCTAATCCTGCTGTAGGCTCATCCAGCACCAGAACTTCCGGCTGCATAACCAGTATTGAAGCCAGAGCCACCCTCCTGCGCATTCCACCACTTAGAACCAGCGGAGAAAGGCCAGTTACTTCTTCCGGGTCCAGACCGACCTGTTCCAGTGCTTCCCTGACACGCACATTAATTTCACTTTTGGGGTATCCCAGATTTTTTAATCCATATGCCACCTCATCGGCCACTGTATCCGCAAACATTTGCTGCTCAGGAAACTGAAAGACAAGCCCGACTTTTTTCCAGAGTTCTCTACTATGCTCTTTAATGCTTGTATCCCTACCGCAAACAGTAACCCGTCCTTGAGTAGGTTGCAGCAAACCATTAAAATGCTGCACAAGGGTGGACTTGCCGGAACCATTAGCACCTACAATACCCAAAAATTCCCCCTGCTCAACACTGAAGCTGACATCATCAAGAGCTTTTCTGGCATAGGGTGTCCCTTGAGCATAGATAAAGGTTAAACTTTCAACTTCAATAATCGACATATATGCTCCACCATTTGTTCAAGATTAACAATATCCGGGTCCACTTGATATCCTTTTTTGCGCAAATTATCTGCCATTTGAACAATTTCCGGCTGTTTCAGACCGCATCTTTCAAGGGTATTTATCTCCTGAAATACTGAGGCAGGTGACCCATCTAATTGAATGCGGCCCTTATCTAAAACAATGACCCGGTCAACAAAGGTAAGGTCCTCCATGTGGTGGGAGATGAGTACAATGGTCATGCCGTATTCCTGACGCAACCTCTTTAAATGCCTGATCAACTGGATATTTGCCTGCTGGTCAAGCATTGCTGTCGGTTCATCTAAAACAAGGTATGCCGGCTGCATGGCCAAAACCGCAGCAATAGCCACTCTCTGTTTCTGTCCACCGGAGAGTAAATGGGGAGCATGGTTGCGCAGTTTTTCCAGCCCCAGATCTTTCAAGGCACGCTCTACAAGTTCCTTAACTTTCTCCCGGGGAAAGCCCAGGTTTTCGGGGCCAAAAGCAATATCCTCCTCCACAATTGGGCTGACTATCTGGTGATCAGGGTTCTGAAAAACCATCCCTACCTGGCTTCTGATCTGAAATAGATACCTCCGATCAGCGGTATCCATCCCATTTACCAGCACTTTCCCGGCTGTAGGCAGAATAAGGCCGTTGAATAGCCTGGCTAGTGTGGTTTTTCCCGAACCGTTGCGGCCAGCGATACCAACAAACTCCCCCTGCTTTATTTTTAAGTTTATCTCCTGCAGCGCCCACCTTTCACCGCTTGAACTTTGATAACACTTTGATACCCCGATCAATTCAATACAGTTTTGATCCATAACGTGCTCTCACTTTTCTCTTTCCATAAGAGGAACCCACATGCCGGGCTTTCCAGATGGATCAGGTTTGGTATATAACACCGGCTGGTCATCTAATAATCCCGGTCTGACCCAGTCGAAAGTATTAACCAAATCATCTGCAGGAATGTCCTTTCCAGATTCATCAAGAATCCGTATGATCCCTGTATTACTCAATATATCACTGACCTTAACCACACCTTTTAAGTCCCTGATGCCTGCCAATTCAATAAATCTGCCATCATAACCAGCTGCCCTTAGACCAACCGCAGCTAAAGCGCCAATAATCCCCTGTCCCGTTCCCCCTAGTTCCTGAAGAAAAATATCCTCATCTTCGGCAAGACCAGCTGCCAAACTCTTAGTCAGCACACTTTTCTGAGCAGAACTGCCAAAAGACTGTACAGTTTTTGTTACCCTGTCTGCAAAAGAGATACACACACCGGGATCTGATCCTGGAGCGCTTTTGCTGGCAACAAAATCAGTGACAAAGGAGAAAAATCTTTCAGATATGGCATCTTCAAATAAAAGATCCAAACAAGCCGCACTGTTATGAGAAGTATAAGGGATATCCTGATGCAGCAAGAGCTGGTGCCTGGTTATACCTTGCAAACGGACACCAATGAATTCAGAACAGATATGCTTGCCTAACTGTCTGCTCAACCATCCGGTGCCTCTGCTTTCTAGGTTGTCTGTATCATCGAGTCCAACAAAAACCCTTACCAAAATCAATCACCCCGGTATTGTTATTTGCCCCCCAAATATTTGCCCCCGAAAACAACAAAAAAAACCGGACAGATCCGCAATCCGGTATCTTATGCGATCTGCTCCCCTTTCCATGCTGGGAGGTATGCCTGTTTCCGGACATACCCTACCGGTTCAGTGCCATAGCCTTATGAACCACAGGCAGCTGAACTCGGAGAACAAAATTTATATAATAATAATTATTTTGTATTATAAATTCATTCTTCCTGTCAAAAATCCTGCATGAGTTATTAATCATTAAACAGCAATTCAAAAAATTATCTTGTCCACAGGCACAGTAAAAAAGCAGCCTTTTAGGCTGCTCTGCAAGTACCGGTTTATTTTTTATTAGTTCTATCTACTCCAGTAACAGTATTAACATTTTCTACAATTAAATTAGGATTACCATTGTATCCAGCGACCAGTTATTTAAAAACTATCCATTCAACATATACAGCAAAATCACTTTGTGCACCATACAAAAGCCGCGATAGTTTTTCCGTACAACTATATCTATAAAAATACCCTGGATTAAAACCAGGGTATCAAACTTATTTCTCCTCTTTTAGGCGTTTGATTTTGGCTTCCACAGCCTCCATTTCGGCCTTCAAATCCTTCAGATAATTCTCCAGCTTGGCAATTTTCTCTTCCCTAGTAAAGAACCGCCGCTTGAAGCCACCGCCGCAGCCGCACCCACACCAGCCTCCATGATGATGGTGTTCAGATTTACACATACTTTTTCACCCCCTTTGACTCAATCTTGCTTGCCAAATATTGATTGATACCTTTCTAAAAATGCATCCATCCGCTTGCGCTGCTGCCTAATATGTACCGCCCAGGCATGAAGCATCTCCTCACCCTCATCACTCAAGCTGTAGAGACGCCTGGCTGGCCCCCCTTCACCTACATCCCAGTGAGATGTTACCAATCCTTCATCCTCTAGACGGCGTAAAGTTCTGTAAACTGAACCTGGATCCAGCCGCTCACTGAAACCAAACTCAGTAAGCTGCTGAAGCAGATCATAACCATGGGAAGAACGCTGCTTGAGCAGTATAAGGAGACAGGGTTGCATAAACTTTTCTACAGGGAGTCCCCCGCCGCAGCGGCAACCGGAACCCTTTTTATCTCCTGAATGGCGATTGCACATTAGTGATTATCCCCTCTATATGTATATTGCCTATAAGGATTATATTCCTATAGGGATAATTTGTCAATACAAATGCTGAAATTTATTGCTGAAATAATTTTTGATATCATAGAACCGGGCATATTAAAATATAAACTCTATGTTGATATATACAGCGGGGTGTCATTATGTACGGTATCGTGCTGGAGGGTGGAGGTGCCCGCGGTGCCTACCAGGTAGGTGTCTGGAAAGCCCTAAATGAACTGGGCATCGATTTTAAGGGTGTTGCTGGGACCTCTGTGGGTGCCCTCAATGGAGCGATGATGGTCCAAAAGGATCTGGAACAAGCACTGGAAGTGTGGAGCGAGATAACACCATCAAAAATCATTAATATTGATGACAAATTATTTGAAAAGTTGAAAAACCGAAAGATATCTGCCGAGGATACAACAACACTTATTCAATATATCAAAGCTTTTTTCCATAACCGGGGTTTAGATACTACACCCCTGCACAGTTTGCTGAACCGTTATATAGATGAAAAAAGGATCAGAAATGCCGGCATAGAGTTTGGATTCGTCACCATGTCCCTTACTGAACTGGCCCCGTTAAAACTATTTTTAAGCGATATACCCGAGGGTAAATTGATCGACTACTTACTGGCCAGTGCCAGCTTGCCGTTTTTTCAGAGGCAGCGCATAGACAACAATACTTTTTTAGATGGCGGAGTTGTTGACAATCTTCCCATCAGCCTGCTGGTCGAAAAGGGCTTTCAAAACATTATTGCGGTTAGGCTTGTGCGCAAAGGCCTGAAAAAATGGAAAAATTGCAGTGAACTGAATATAACATTGATCAAGCCAAATGAAAGTTTGGGCAATATGGTTGATTTTACAAAAGAAAGAGCGATAAAAAACATTGAGTTGGGCTATTATGACACATTGAGGGCTTTTAAAGGCTATCAAGGCAGCAGGTATTATATCGATGCCTGCCCTGATGATGATTATTTTCTGTATATATTGCTGCAGATGGATAGAACAGGGCTAAACAGAATGGGCAAACAGTTAGGAATTAGGGATATGCCTGAAAAAAGATTTATCCTGGAAAAACTGGTTCCATTGCTGGCGGATATGCTCTCTTTAGGCCGCACAGCTTCATACCGGGATATTTTGATCACCATACTGGAAAGAGCGGCAGCTAAAACTGCAGTAAACAGGTTTCAGCTATATGAGTATAAAAAATTCGAAGAGATAGTTATTGAATCATACCATCCAAAAAATCAAGCACCTCTCCCAGCTATTTTAAAAGGGAATGAATTGCTCTTGCGGGCAAAAAAGGAGCAGTTCCTGGATGAAATCACAGAAATACTGTTCAACGGAATGAAACAAAGCTACTCATGAATAATAACTGGTGTCCCTTTGCGAGTTCAACCTTCAAGCGGATACACCCATGTGAAACCGGTTTTCCCATCTTCTTCGCTTCTTCGGGAATAATTCTCCCTTCCCGGTCGATGGAACACTATGAAAAAAGATAATTGCCTTGATCAGATACCCACCACCTAGCACCCTGCTGGTATTTTCATTGAAAAACCAGTCAGCTCTGTTCTGAATGGTAACCAAAGGGGCACTGTTGTCCTTTCCTGTCGATGCCACCCATTCTTTGATAAGTACGCCATGATGCTAAATGCACCTTTTGTTCACCAACACTGACATCTATTAGATAAGGTGAAGAACCGCTTTGCTGGCGTGAAACAGGCCTCATTCTTACCAGATTTTTGGTAACAAAATCGGTTGAACAAGCACCCAATAGCTGCAAATGCAATATATTACTATAAATAATTAAAATTTAGCCGCGGCTAACTTTTAATAGGAGGAGCAATCAAATGACAGATACCGTAGTACCTTTATCACAACTTCCCAAAGGAGCATCTGGAACAGTAAAATACCTGACCGTCCAGGGTCAGGTCAGGCGCCATCTATTAGATTTGGGATTGGTAGCTGGCACCCGGATAGAATCAATACGACGCAGTCCCACAGGAGACCCTACTGCCTTTAATATCAGAGGGGCAATCATCGCCCTGCGCAATGAGGATGCTGACCAAATCTTTATTACCGTTGACAATAATATGGAGGAAAAAAATGAAGGTCACAAATAAATCATCCTGTACAGCAGCAGGTTATGAAGCTTTTGGGCTGAAACTTTCACAAAACCAACTGGTTATAGCGCTGGCAGGGAACCCCAATACAGGTAAAAGCACTGTTTTCAATGCTTTGACCGGTTTAAAACAGCATACCGGCAACTGGCCGGGAAAAACTGTTCTGAGAGCTGAAGGAACTTTTGTTCATAGAAATACAAAAATATTGCTGGTCGATCTTCCTGGGACATACTCCCTCCTGGCAACATCTGCTGATGAACAGGTGGCCAGGGATTTTCTCGTTCTCGGGCGACCACATGCTGTCATAGTTGTAGTTGATGCCACCTGTCTAGAGCGCAACCTCAATTTAGTACTGCAGGTGATGGAGATCACACCAAAGGTTGTGGTCTGCGTCAACTTAATGGATGAAGCCGCAAGAAGATGTATCAAGGTAGACATAGAGGTGCTTTCCCAGGAACTAGGGGTTCCCTGCATCCCTACTGTAGCACGTGACGGAAAAGGGCTTACAAAGCTAAAAGATGCTGTTTTGGATGTGGCAACAGGTGTTACTGTGACATCACCCCGGCAGGTCAGTTATGAACCATATGTGGAACAGGCCGCCGCACGTATGGAGAGCCGCATCCGCCCCTATCTCCCCGGTTGGGTGAACCACCGCTGGGTTGCTCTAAGGCTGCTGGAGGGGGATATAAGCATCATCAAGGCTATTATTGACCATCTGAGTAAAAGTTCTGAACAGATTTCTTTACAGGAGGGGAGTGCTGTATGGGCACGCTAGACCCAACCCTATCTTCACTTCTCTCCAGTATCAATCAGAAAATTAGCGCAAAAGAACAGCAAAAAATCAGGGACTCTATAGTGAGCAGCATTTACAGCTGTGCAGAGGAAATCACCCGTAAGGCCGCCCACCATAAAATAGAGCGCAGATTTGAACTTGATCAAAAAATAGACGATATCATTACCTCCCGGGTTTTTGGCATTCCCATTATGCTGACCCTGCTGGGGGTAATTCTCTGGCTGACCATCATTGGAGCCAATTATCCATCACAGTTGCTTGCTAATGGTCTTTTTTGGTTGGAAGGCCAACTCAGCAATTTTTTTATGATGGTTGGCGCCCCTGACTGGCTGCATGGTGTACTGGTGCTGGGAATGTACAGGGGGTTGGCCTGGGTTGTGTCAGTGATGCTCCCCCCTATGGCCATCTTTTTTCCCTTGTTCACTTTATTAGAGGATCTGGGCTACCTGCCCCGGGTGGCCTTCAACTTGGACAAATATTTTAAAAAGGCCTGCGCTCACGGGAAACAGGCTTTAACCATGTGTATGGGGTTTGGCTGTAATGCAGCAGGTGTTATCTCCTGCAGAATTATTGAGTCTCCTAGGGAGAGGCTGATCGCTATACTCACCAATGTCTTTGTTCCTTGCAATGGCCGGTTTCCTACTCTGATCAGCCTTTCTATGATCTTTATGGGAGGATTGGGAGCAGCAGCCTCTGGCACTGCAGCTGCTGTGGTAGCGCTTCTCGTTTTGGTGGGTGTGGGGATTACCCTTTTAATGTCTTGGTTCCTTTCCAAAACCGTGCTCAAAGGGGAACCATCATTTTTTACTCTTGAACTGCCTCCTTACCGCAAACCCCAGCTTGGCCGTATATTGATACGCTCTCTTCTTGACAGAACAATTTTTGTGCTTACACGTGCAATAGTTGTCGCCGCTCCCGCAGGTGCCATCACCTGGATACTGGCCAACACCTATATCGGTGATCTCAGCATTATCGCTCATCTAGCCGGCTGGCTGGACCCCTTTGCCGTTCTTCTCGGTTTAGATGGCATCATCCTGATGGCTTTCATACTGGGTCTGCCTGCCAATGAGATTGTTCTGCCAATTATGATCATGAGTTATCTATCAGCTGGGGCGATGCTGGAATTGGACAGTTTAACAACTCTCAGAACACTGCTGATCGAGAACGGCTGGACCTGGCTCACAGCCCTGTCAACTATGTTGTTTTCACTGCTGCACTTCCCCTGCGGCACCACACTGCTGACCATCTATAAGGAAACAAAAAGTTTGAAATGGACAGCTTTCGCCGCGCTGATGCCCCTAGCAACAGCCATTATAATAACATTTGCTGTAGCACAGCTTGCCTTTTTGCTGGGCCTTGTCTACAATCCATAAAATACACAATGGTAACAGACACTGAATTTACAGGTTTTTGTAACAGTTTTGTAACAATCTTTGATAAGAATGAAACATCTGCCTGTTATACTTAACACATCGAACCCGAAAGCTAATCGGGTTTCTCCCCAAGCTTTAAAATTATTTGCGCAATGCTTCCTTACAGACCCGGAAAACCGGGTTTTTTTCTTTTCTGTGACAAAAGAACCCCCTTTTACGTCATACTATTTAACCAACAATACTGTTTGCATAGCAAGGGGTGATAACCCATCTATAGGTATTATTGTTGTTTATTGCCTTTTATTAAATTAATATGTTATTATATAATTTAAGAAATATGCAATAAATGTCGAATTCGGAAATATACATGGGAGCTGGAGAGAGTGAATAGATTTATATATATTATTTTAGTACTGGTATTTGGTTGTTTTATACTTGCAGGGAGCGGTTACTTTCAACCCACAGCAATGACAAGCAGTATAGATAAACAAAGCAGTGAAAATAGTAATAAAAGTCCTGCTACAGAAAAACCCAACCAAAAAGACTATCAAAACAACAACCAGAATAGTGACAACAGCAGCACTTCACCTGATGAAACAAATAAACCTGATCAACCTAAACCGTCAGCACAGAATAACCAAAAAAACAATGAGACTGCTAAGCCCAGAAATAAGAATGATCACCCCAATTATAGAATCGAAGTAAGCATAAGTGAACAAAAGGTGCGCATTTATGATAATGACACACTGATCAAAAACTGGACAGTGTCAACAGGTGAGAATAACTCCACACCACTAGGTGACTTTACCATCCAAAACAGAGGTGAGTGGTTTTTCAGTGAAAAATACCAGGAGGGTGCCATGTGGTGGGTGTCTTTTAAGGACTGGGGTATTTATCTATTTCACAGTGTGCCAATGGATCGCAATCAAAATATTATTCAGGAAGAGGCAGACAAGCTGGGCAGTCCGGCATCACATGGGTGTATCCGCTTGAGGGTTGAACACGCAAAATGGATCTATGACAATATACCAGAAGGCACCCCTGTCCATATCGAATAATGCTAGATGACTCAAGAAAAAGTATACCACGGGAACCGGCTCTATCCCGTGGTATTTTTCATTACAGAGGCACCAGTCTGTTTCGCAGTTTACACCATATTGCTATTTATTTTTCTTTAGCCAGGGCATCATCGCCCGCAGTTTCTTCCCTACAACCTCAATTAAATGCTCTTCCTCTCTCTTCTGCATGGCATTAAAGACTGGTCTACCCACCTGGTTCTCCAAGAGCCACTCCTGGGCAAAACTGCCGTTTTGAATCTCTTCTAAAATGCGCTTCATCTCTGCCCGGGTCTCTTCAGTAATGATCCTCTTCCCTCTGGTAAGATCCCCATACTCTGCTGTATCGCTGATGGAATATCTCATCCAGCTAATACCGCCTTCATACATTAAATCCACAATAAGCTTAAGTTCATGCAGGCATTCAAAATAGGCGATCTCAGGCTGGTAACCGGCTTCTACCAGAGTGTCAAACCCGGACCTGACCAGTTCTGTTACACCACCGCAGAGAACAACCTGTTCACCGAAGAGGTCGGTTTCTGTTTCTTCTTTAAATGTTGTTTCAATCACTCCGGCTCGGGTAGAGCCGATCCCTTTTGCATAAGCTAAAGCGATGTTGAGGGCATTACCTGTATAATCCTGATGTACTGCCACAAGGGAAGGCACTCCAACCCCCTCTACATACATCCGGCGCACCAGGTGGCCTGGACTTTTGGGGGCTATCATAAAGACATCCACATCCTGCGGGGGTTTGATCTGTCCGAAATGAATATTAAAGCCGTGGGAAAACATGAGTGCTTTCCCTGCCTTCATATGGGGAGCTATATCGCTGTTATAAACAGAAGCCTGCTTTTCATCAGGAATCAAAATCTGGATAATGTCCCCCAATTCAGCGGCCTCCGCTGCCTTTAAGGGCTCAAAACCATCAGCCGCTGCTCTTTCCCAGTTCTCACTGCCGGGTACCTCTGCCACCAGCACCCGTACACCGCTTTCTTTTAAATTGAGCGCTTGTGCATGCCCCTGGCTCCCATAACCGATTATTGCGACTGTTTTACCGTCCAGGTATTTAAGGTCCGCATCCTGATCATAAAAAACCTTCATATCAAGTTCTCCCTTCCGAATTACGATTTCTAATTATGATACCACTTTTTACCCAACTGGTCACCAATAGGGTGCACAAAATTGAAATTTTAGAGTGAAGTTTCCTGGGACTTGATCATCACCAGCATCATCTTGAACCGCTTAATTGCTTTCAAAGCATGAGGTGCATGGGCAGGCATAATAATCATCTCACCCTGTTTTAGCTGATGAGCAACCCCGGATATTCTGATCTCTGCTTCTCCATCCAGAATGTAAACGAGAGCATCATATGGTGCCTTATGCTCACTTAAACCCTCCCCAGCATCGAAGGCAAAGAGGGTCACTGTACCTGTGTCTTTGTTAATAATGGTTCTGCTGACAACAGACCCTTCCTGGTATTCAACCAGTTCATCATGCTGTAGAACACGTGCCAACAAATCCTTTTTTCCCTTCTCCTGACTCATGCCAAACTCCTTTCTTTTGTACATTTATCTCTTATTATTACCCATCTCAAACATCTTTTCCAATGCTTTTCCCATTCGGTACACAACACAATAACTGTTACTGTATATTCAATTTACCTGGTATCAAGTAAATCAGAATCAGGTGGCGAAAGATCGATCCTAAACTCGGCTAGTTCATCTGCACATATTTTGCCTTCCAGATAGGACTCAATACAGCGCAGCAGGTCCTCCTGGCGGGGTTGCCCCAGAATCATCCGGTAGGCCACCAGTGCCTTTTTCAAATCATTCAGGCGGCTGATCTCTCGGCTTAAAGGCAAGGCTGGAATATGGCGCACTATTTTATGCCCACCCTTCTCATAGATCCAAAAAGGAATCAGATCACTTTTTTCCTTGCTGTTATCCGAGTATGCTGTTTCAAAAAGCACCTGCCAGGGATCCTGAAAAGATTTTATACCTTTCAAAGAAAGGAGGGTGTAAGTCTTGGCAATGTTGCGCCTGATCACATGCCCTTTATAACGGTGAATGCGCCCCTCTCTCTGTTCCAGGTCCACAGGATTAGAGGGTAGGTTCCAGTGATAAACCTCATGACAGTATTGATGGAAATCAAGGCCTTCCTGTCCAATCGAAGTAGTGGCAAGAATAAATGGGCGAAATGGTGAATTGAAGGCACTGCGTACTTGATCAGAACGGGTCTCTCCCTCCTCATCGGCGTTTTTAGCATCGCCAAAGCGGAGAGCGAAACGGCAGCGCAGATTATGAGAATTTATTTTTCCTTCATTGATTACATCAAAACTTAAATTCACCGTTTTGATGGACACCGCAGCAGCCACCTCATGGGAGAGTTTCTCAACCGCTTCATCAACAGGTGTCTCAAACAAACCGAGGGCTTCCCGCAGTACATGGAGATATTCATCCATTACTGCCTGCAGGTTGCCGTTGACGCAGTAATCAAGCACACTCTCCCAGTAACGTGATTCTTCACCTGACTCCTTGCGGATAAGGGTAATGGTATCAGGTAGATTAAAAAGAGTACGAAAACCGCTTGCAACCCTGGCAGCACCATTCAGAAAGGATGCAGGAAATTGATCAAAATCTTTACCGTAAAGATTGAGCAGGGACCGCAGGGTAACCACAGCAGGTGATGCCAAGGCTATTTTTGCGATGACAGCTATAAGATCTCCAGGAGGTGAGCCTAACTTTTCTTCTTGTTGAAGGAAGGAAAACAAGAGCTCCATGTGTTTGCTGATACTATCCACAGCATCATGTGTATCTCTGCCCAACAGATCAGCTAAGCCGCCATTCTTGTACAAACTATCCCGCCAGATAACAATGGGAGATTGTGATGAAGTTCCAAAATAGTATCTATCCAATAAAACCAGCGCTGCCCAGTACCAGCGGCGGTCTGGCATTAAGGAGTCTTCAGAGTATTGCTCAAAGACCGGAGCAAGCAGTTCTCTGATCCGCTGTTCCAGAACACTATTCAATACATTCAGCTCAACAGGGTTACCATCATTGATCAGGGATAGGGTTTCCAGCAAAGGGTTCACCTTTTTGGCCAGTGTCAAACAGGGGTAGAGCAGTGTGAAAACAGACATCCCCTGGCACTGGCCATCAACAACCCGAAACTCCAACAGCCTTCTGCGCTTTTTGCGCTCCTCGGTATAGTCAGGATAACTAACACTTGCTCTAACCATATGGCGTTCTGCCTCATAACTGCATAATGCAGCTATAACTTTGGGCACAACTACCCATGATGAAAAAACCAGAGATTTGGTGTACTCCTGCAGTTTTTGCTCAGCATAAGGGCCACTGTTCACCTTATAATAAGGCAGACAAGGCGGAATCCACAGCAGCCTCCAAGCACCCCTATTCACTGTATTGTCCATCAGGATTTTAAGTTTACTGTTGGCTGGATCCACCTTTTGGTAGGCAGATATGACCTGCCAGGGGAGCAGCCCGTTTACTCCATCGCTCAAGACTTCGTTTAGCTGATTTCTGTAATCATCATCTTTATATTTGGAAACAAACTGGCGCTTTATTTTGTACTCATTTTTATCCATAAAGCTTAATAAATAAGGAGCAGACTTCCAGTATTCCACAACATCACCACTCCCCAGGATTCTGGCAACTCTGTCCAGCACAGCAAAAGAATTGAGTTCTGCAGGGGTCAGTTCCCCTAAATCTTCAGATTCCTTGATCATTCCATTGCGATCAACGGTAATGGCAAGCCTTTCTGTCCGCACCATCACCTGCCGCAGTTTTTTCTCAAGGGTCTCCCTAATACAAAGTATTTTTCGCTTTTGTTCAGCATCACCATGAAATCTCAGTATTTCATTCCGGTACGCAGCCAGTTCATCAGCAAAAGCCTTTGTTTCCTCTTTCGAATCGAAAAGAAACTCTATAGTCTTCAATAAATCACTGTAGTGCTCATCTTTTGCCCTCTCATGGTGCATTGTATACATCTTATAAGGGGTGGCAGAAAGAAGAAGTACCCTGGCATCAGGAAAGTCAAATAGTCTGCGTGCCAGGTCCGCAAGTTCATCATCACCATCCAGGATATATTTAAAACGCTGGAACTCATCAAGGATGACAAGATCCGGCTCCAAAGCAGAGATACAACTCTCTGCCAACTTCCGGCGCAGATCCCCCACCAATTTCAGCCTTTCCCTTCTCTGCTCTTCAGGGATATGTTTGCGATAATATGAAAACTCTTTAGACAGAGTGTATATCCGTTCAAGAAGCTTTTTGTCCTTAGTTACATTTTTTGAAAACTCTCTGGCCAATCCACGGTCTATTCGGTCAGTTTCAAATCTGTCCAGTAAACTACGCCATGCATCCTTTCCCATCCCACACTGCAGAAGATTTTTGGGGCCAGTTGTAGAATCAATGATCCCTTCTTGCAAAAGAATATGATAGATTAGGGCACGCTCTCTGGCGATCCCTCCCTGAGATCCCAGGTTAAAAGATGTTCCCGGTGTGAAAGAAACAAAGTTGAGCCTTCTCTGCTGCAGGTCCTGTGTGCTCATAGGGAGCATAGTCAAGCGTGTTGCCAGTTCCAGATCCCTTTCCCCTGTAATATTAAGCCTGTTGATATTCTGCTTGGCAATATCTCGATTTGCACAAATATAAACAATATCAATTCGTTTCTTCTCATCCTGCCAGAGATGGTCGATTACCCTGGCAATAACACCACGGGCTACCATAGTTTTCCCCAGCCCAACTTCATCAGCTACCAGGAAGCGTCTTACCGCATCATTATCTTTATATAACCGGCGGTAAACATAATCTACGGTCCGCAGCTGAAAATCCTTCAAATTCCCTAATATTCTTGCAGTATCAGGCTTTTTTCCCTGAGTTGAGCTCAACCCCCACACCTACCTTGCGCAAAGATAAAAATGCTCCCCATATCTTTTCAAATTCTGGAGGCACCACTCTAGAACCATCAGCTGTATCTTTTAAATCATTCACCAATTTGGCGATCCGGTCGATCTTCTCAGGAGCACGGCTGTAGGCCCTAACCAGTTCCTCAAGAAGAGGAAGATCCTCATAACTTGAGAGCCCATGTTCACCTTTATCCCTCAGTAAATCATTGAGCACAGCAGTCCCAGCCGCATCTTCATCACCCTCAGCCAGCAGAAGCAATAGATACTGAAAAAAACGCTCCCTGCTGGAAATGATATTCTGCAGGATCGCTTTATCGCGGTGATCAGGTAAACCACAAATCGGTAGGTTTAATACAAAGCTCAGTTCAGCTTTACGGCCACCTGAGTATGCAGTCAGTTTAAAAACTAAGAAACTGGTCAGGCTAGCAGGGGAAATGCCCTGAAAAATGACGGCATCACCTGTAAACAGCGGCTCTATAGATTGATCATTTTTAATGGTCACAGGAGAGCACACCCCTTTAACATCCACCAACTGCAGTTTCCGGGGAGCTTTTAGCTGAAGTGACCAGGTATGATCTTCATTCAGGTATGCTTTCAGGAAAAGCTTAGCTTTTGTAATCGCGGTTCTAGCCTCATTCAAGGCCGCCTCCAACTGCTTGGCCACCAAATCCGGTTCTACTGAGCGCTCCGGGCGCCTGTACGGGTAAATCATGCTTAAAAATGCATCTGGTTCCTCATCATCTCCGAGAAAGGCATCGATCCCGACCTTACTGCGCTTTCCTTTTAGTTCCACTAAAAATTCCACATTTGCTCCAGAAAAAGCGGCATCTGTCGCATTAGCCGAGCCGGTCCATACCCTGGCATTCCACCCGTCTTCCAGGATATAAAGCTTGGCATGCAGTCCTGATAGATCTTCTTCTGCAGTTATACCTTCATCCTCTTCCTGTTCCCATCCCTCTAACTCATTTTCCGGTTTTTCAGCAGCACTATCCATGATATAAATACTGGTGCCGGAGTTTTTCAAAGCTTGATAGGTTTTTTCGCTTAAAGCATCCAGGCTTTCCGGCCGGGATATCAAGATGTTGTCCTTTCCCCTATCTGCCAGCGGCCATAAAGCTTCATCAGACAGAAAGGGTGAAATGATCATCAGCCTGCTGCGGTGATCAATTTCAGGCATTCTTTTATAACCCTTAATCCCTACTGGTAGAAAACGCAGTTCATCTGCAAAACCAGCAGGCGGCTCGAACTTTACACGCCGAATCTCATCAGAGATGATATCGATGTGTTCCTGTATTTCCGGGGACACTTCTCTGACAGCCAGTTCCGGCAGCGACCTCAAAAAATGGTAAAGGGGCCAGTTACGAGCATAGCCAATTTTGCGATCCATCAGCCTGCCTTCCAGCACTATAGCGGTATCCCAGGACTGGTCAAAGGTCAGATTACGAGATAGGCAGAGTAAGCGATAGAGTGTTACTCGCTGCCCATCCTCCTCCCCCAAAAAACGCAGTACCCACACTTTAGGATGAAAAACTCCCTTTCCCGGGGGCTGCACCTCAACAACAGCCCGTTCCAAGTAACTGTAAAGAAGTGTATCTGCCCGCGGGACCAAGATGCGCCCCTGTTGGCAGAATACCGCAAAACGCCCTGTAGTCTGCCTCAATGACTCCAATAGAGCAACAGGATTCTGGAGGGGGGCTTCCCGGTCCTGTAGATCACTATAAACCATGGATACAGGAGCCATCAGCAAAGCCAACAGGTCGAGAGAAAAAGTAGTGGCAATAGCCCGATCAAGTTTGAAGCCAGACGGAGGACGGAGTTCCGCCAGGTAAACACACCTGGTATTGGGATCAAACATCTTCATCACTTCCGTAGTAGTAACCCTGTATTATGTCATTAGCTATGACCGTGGCATTAGACCAGCGGAAATCCAACTGGTTGGTACCTGAGGCACCACCCCAAAGATCCAGTGTTCGCTGGTTGGTAAACCTTGCCCTGCCCTTTTTCAACTGTATCTCCCGCAGCATGATTAATTCCCGAACTTGGATATTAAGTGCTAGATCCTGCAAACAACTTTCATTAAATACATGATACAGCCATCCCTTAACAAATAGCTTAGTGCGGCGCGGTATTTTTGCTTGCTCCAGAGCTTGGGAACGCCAAAATATCTCCAACTTGCTGTACCAAAGCTGGAGTTCACCCATGCGAAAAGAGATTCTTTCTGCCCAATCTCTAAAAAGGGTTTCGTATTTTTCCACCCATTCTGGATTTCCTCTCTTTTCAGCCAACATCAGATTGTAGAGAAGCGCCGCTCCATGCATCAGTTCGGAAAAATTTCGTGCATCATAAACAATCTGTTGCAAGTGGTGTGGTAGTTCTGTTATCAGATCACTTTCCCATAAAAAATCTTCCGTAAATTGTTTGTCCGATGTGACCATATAAGCCAAAACACTGTCTTTGTGATACAGGATAATGCGGTCCTTTAAAAAAGTGGCTTCCTCCCGGGTCAAGGCAAAACTCGCCTTACCGGGAAAACCCTTGGGAGGATCCGGAATACCTGGGTCCCAGTTCTCTCCCTGATATCCCCCTACCGGGTCACCATTATCATCCAAGATGAGACTTATCCTGCGGCTCTGTGATGAACATAAGAATTGATGGTACTGCTCCTGGGAACCAGGAAAAAGCCGAATACCCCACGTGCCTAGTCCCCCCCAATAAACCGAACTAGGCATTCTCTTGAGCTTCTCCTTTGCTTCCTTGCCAATAAGACCAGCTGTATCATCCGATTCCAGCAAAGCGTGGATCAATTTAATCTCTTCTTTACGTACTTTCCAAGCAACCTCCGCTGAGGTCAGCTTCTTGGAGCGGGCCAACTTCTTTTCTAGGTTTAAATAGATCCAAGGTACAAAGAGCATATAGCGCGCCCGGGTCTGAATGGTGCTTGTTCCCGGAAAAAAATAATTGGCAAAAGCGTCCCTGATGGATCCGATGCCGAGTTCATCCAAAGTATCTTGCTCACGGAAAAGACTAATCACATCCAGCATCCGCTGGCGGTCAGCCTCTGTAAAATCAACCCAGCCCAGATGTGAAGGCATCCTCAGGACCTCCTCAATAAAATTCCTGTTCGCTATTCAATTATTTGATAAAATCTCTGGCTTTTCCTGCCACTACAGCTGTAGGAAAAACAAGTAGCAAATGGGGGATAGGAAAGCATAGAAGAGCATAATGAAGTCCCTACAAGTTTGGAAAAGAATAAAACTCCGGCGTATTACCGGAGTTATGTTGCTGACTAATGTTTATTTTACAGTTCATCCTACTAGTTTATTTTGAAGTTCTGATCTTTTTATACTGTTTGGTGATCTCTATAACAGAGCTTTCAGTTGGGATTCGTTCTCCGCTGGAGCCGGAGGCATAACCTACGGCATCTGTATGGAGTAGAGAGTATTCTGCGGTCTCCACATCTTTAAAGGGGCCGCCATGGGTGAGGACCATGATCTCAGGGTTGACAGCTTTTGCGGCCTGACAGATTTCCTGTATCTGGGCTGCGGCATGTTCCAGTTTTTGAGTCTTAGATGCGCCGGTTAACCCGCCGGCAGTAACCCCGACAATGGCTCCGATCACATCTGCACCTGCTTCAGCCATTCTCCGACCTTCATCAGCTGTAAAAGCCCAACCGACAGTGAAGAGATTCCTTTCATGGCAAATTTTAATCAACTCTACCTCTTTGGAAAAGCCGAGCCCGGCAGCTTCCAACTGGGCTCCGAATTCACTGCCATAGATTCCGACAAAGGGCTCATTGGTGAACCCGCAGAAACCCATTTCTAGCAGTTCATCAATGAATTTCTCGATGTTCAAGCGGGGGTCATGGGCACCGATCCCTGCAATACAGGGTGTTTCTTTGACAGCAGGCAGGATATCCTTTGCCATCCTCACAACAAGTTCATTGGCATTTTCATAGGGGAGCCATGCAAGCAGGGATGGCTGAGCTGCCATACGGTAGTGGGCAGTGGAGTAAACAGCGATGAGATCCGCTCCACCCAGTTCTGCACACCTGGCTGTCAGGCCGGTTCCCGCTCCAAACATGAGCAGCGGTTTACCTGCATCAAGCTCTCGCTGCAGCCGTTCCAGCACCTCTTTGCGGCTAAAGCGCTTTGCCAAAAGACCACCTCCTGTGCTTCTACTTCACCCCTAAAATTTCACTATATAGGGAAGATCCTGATGGCTGCCCTTCTTCCATGTTCCGTTGAGCATCTCTTCTAACAGTTCTGCCATCAGATCTGCGAACTCCGGTTCATTGAGGTGTTTGTCCACTAAGAGCACATCCAGATTGGGTTTATCCCGGTCGATAAGCTTGCGGAGAGCAGCAACGAAATAACCTGCCCGCAAGGACCATTCCGGGTGATCGGGATCAGAAGCCCACACAGGACCGGGTCCGGGGCCTGCCCATCCCAGATCCTTATTCGGTGCAGGCAGGTCACAGGCGCCCCATCCACGCAGAGGTACACAAAGGGCGGTTGGCCCTTTTGCAGCATTGAGTTTGTTTGCGATGTGCTCACCGATTCTGTAGGCTTCTTCTGTGGAAACACCGACACAGGTTACTGTGGGGTTGTGTATATAAAGCCCCCGTCCCGGCTGATCAGTTTCTTTTAAGAGCCTTTCAGGAACTGTATCCTTGGGGCCAAAATTGATCAGGTCAAGGCCGCCAGGAGCAATCACCTGAGGAATACCCATATCACCCGCTGCAGTTAAACGGTCGGGCCCTGCACTGAGCACTCCGCCTAAAAGGTAATCTCCGATCTCATGGGTTGTGATATCCAGCACCCCCACAATATAGCCATCACGGATCAATTCCTCCATGGACCGCCCACCACTGCCTACTGCATGGTTGATCAGAACATCATAATTTCGTTCCTCAAAATACTTTGAAGCACGAAGTACACAGGGGGTGGTAACTCCAAACATCATACAGCCGATCAGCGGGCGGTCATCTGCTGCTTCTATTTCAGGAGGGGTAGCCATACCCACAATAGCGCCGGCGGCATTGTTGAGGATTGTACGGGTTACTTTATTGAGGCCTGCTTCAGCTATCGGGTACATCATGCAGATATCGCTGGTTCCCACATAAGGCCTGACATCCCCTGAAGCCATGGTGGTAAGCATCATTTTGGGTACACCTATGGGAAGTGACTGCATTACCCTAGTGGCCATACTGGCTCCCATTGAACCACCATAGGCGATCATCCCATCAAGTTTCCCTTCCTCCAAAAGCCTGGCTGCCAGCTTTTTGGCACCTTCAACAATAATATCTGATGCCTTACCGCGGTCCAGAGAGAAAACTTCATCAGCTGTCTTACCTACCTCCTGCAGGATAGTGCTGACACTTATATCAGCCCAGCCCACTTCCTTGCCTACGCTGAGCTCCATAATCATTGGGATGCCGCCTGCAGCCTTTACCCGTTCCGCAAGGAACTTTATTTCCTGTCCCTTGGTATCGAGGATCCCAGCTACCAGAATATTCGGTTTCCTGTCCACCTGATCAACTCCTCCTTTCGGAATCTATAAACAGGCAGGGAGATTTTTCATAGAGAACAGGTACAACTTCAGTGATATCGATTTTGCTGCAGGCAGCTAAATCCTCAGCACTATTAATTTCCATTAAACGCTGACCACTAAATGAATCCAGGAACCCGCTGACAATGTCCGGATATGACCGATACAGTTTACCTGCTGCCTGTGCTGCGTCAGATAGATTTACTTTTGTACCATTAAATTCTGCTATCTCTTTTAAGACCGTAGCAAAATATCCGGTGCAAAAAGCGTCATCCAAAACAAATCTTCCCTTTTCTCCAGCGCAAACAATATTGATATCTGTATCATGTTTATAGGAAAGCTCCAAAGCCCTCGTACAGCAGGCCTTTGCATTGAGAAAACAACCGATCAACACCTCCGGCGCCGCGGACACCTTCTGCACAGCTTTTGTGCCATTGGTGGTGGTCAGCACCGCCTCCCTTCCATCAGGCTCAAACCCTTCCAGTTCAAAGGGTGAATTACCGTAATCAAAACCATCGACCTTTATCCCATTGCGCTCCCCAACCAGCAGCAGCCCTTTCGACTGCGCCAGGGAGCGGGCATCACTGATTGTTTCCACTGTATAGACGCGCTTGCATCCCTTTGACAAAAGGGTAACAATAGTGGAACTTGCTCTGAGCACATCAACTACTATACAGATATTGTTAAGTTCTGCTGACTGTACATCAGCCGGCGTCAGTACTGCATCTATGTACAATTCTTTCTTCACAATAAAATCTCCCTGCCTGTAGATTACCTTATCTTGTATTACTTAAGAGGAATATTTTTAAACTGCTGAACAGCCTCCATAAGTGGCTTCTCAACAGGTATCCGCTCGATGCTGGATGCACCAAGGAAACCAACAGCCTCTGTATTCTTATAGATATAAGCTGTGTCTTCAGGCATAGCTATTGGGCCGCCGTGAGCAAAAATGAGGATATCAGGATATTTCTCCCTTGCTGCTTTAGTCATATCCTTAATCAAGGCCGCCGCATCCTCCAGGCTCATAGCCTCTGCATATTTGGAGCCGATAGAGCCTCCTCTGGTGAGTCCCATATGGCAGATCAGTACATCTAGTTTCGCTTCTCCGACCAGGGCTGCCTCTTCCACATTGAAGGCATATCCCAGGGTAAAGAGTCCAAGTTCAGAGCCCAGTTTCAGGGTTTCAATTTCTTTGCTGTAGCCCATACCGGTATCTTCCAGCTCCTGGCGAAATCTGCCGTCAATCAATCCTACAGTGGGGAAGTTCATTACCGCAGAAAAGCCTAGATCAATAAGGTGTTTGAGATAGGGTCTCATCTCCCGGGTAGGATCAGTACCGCAGATACCAGCAATCATGGGAGCCTCTTTTACCACAGGCATTACACGGTTGGCCAGGTCGATAACGATCTGGTTGGCATTACCATAGGGCATCAATCCGGCCAGTGAACCATTACCATCCATTCTGTATAGGCCGGAATTATAAACCCCGATCAGGTCCGCACCCCCTCGCTCCGCAAACTTCCCGGAAATACCGGTTCCAGCTCCGGCAATGATCACCGGTTTCCCCTCACTGATTGTTTTTTTCAGACGCTCCAAAACCTGCTGACGACTGTACTGTTTTGCCACTGTAATGACCCTCCTCATTTATTTTTTGATATCAAATAACGCCTGATCATCATCTAACAGTCCCCAGGCGTCAATTGCACTCTGCAGCTCCGGATGCTGCTTAGCGTATTCGCGCAGAGGAATCCCCTGCAGTGCAGCGTCGATAGCCTGCCTCATTGCTCTTCCACCTGCAATAGGCCCCATAGGATGGCCGTGGATTGCTCCACCGGCTCCCAGGATGCAGTCTTTACCGAGATCATTAATAATAGCAGGCACCACAGCAGGCATCACACCCCCACCGGGCATCGGGAAAACTGCTTTGAAGTGGAGCCACTTCCCTAATAGGTGGTGTCCGATCTGCAGATAGCGCTCCCGCAGGAAGGGAAATTTACCAAAGGGGCTGGGATATACGACAATATCTGCCCCAGCCATCCGGGCCAGCTTACCCAAGATCAGGTAGGAACTCATCCCGGAATAGGGGGATTCGTACATTGTTCCGGCAAAATCCAGGTGTGCCAGAATAGGAACATTGATCTCCGGATCCTCAGCAAGCCCTTGAAGAGCTGAGATACCTACCGTTAGATAGTTAATCATGAGCGCATTGGCACCGGCATCAATGGCCCGTTTGGCATTATCCTTAACCAGGTCAGCTCTATCTGTGATGTTTACCGTGAAAAGTACCTTGTTGCCGGTTTCTTCATAATAGCGTTTTGCTTCAGCCATATAGAGTTTTATTCTTTCCTCCCGGGGGCAGAAGGGCGGATCGGCGATTAATTCATCATCTTTGACAATATCTACACCACCACGAATCGCCTGAGAGAACAGCTTTACACCCACTTCAGGAGTGTATCCAGTGCAGGGCTTGATCATGTTGTTCAAAAGAGGCCTTTCCGGAATGTCTAGTAGTTCTCTGATCCCTTTTGTACCAAATTTAGGGCCTTTAAAAGATTCAAGATAGCTTTTGGGGAACTGCAGGTCAAGGAGTTTTAGTTTTCCAGACATAGAAATATTGCCGATCACTGTGCTGAGGAGCATTGGGATCTGGGGACCGAAGTTAACTGCAGGGTAAGCCAATTGAAAAACAAAGTGCCTGGAATCCAGATCATAGGGAACCTCAAATTCATGGCCAGGTACTTCATAGATACCAACCACCTTGGCCACATGTTTTTCCCGCATCTCCGGAGTTTCTTCAGGAACCGGAACCCAGGTGCCTGTGGTCTGCTCCACTGCGATAGCGCTGATTTTTTTGACGATATCGCTGTCAACTCCAGTTTCGAGATAATATGTGGCGATTACATACCCCCCTTCATCTTGAATTTGCTCTGATAAGGCAAGCATCGATAGTTCTGACATAGATGTACCTCCTTATAATTCAAAAGCTGATAGTAATATGCCTGATTAGCCACCTTTTTATATATCTTCTTTACAAATAGAATTCCTGATCAGGTTCAGTTTTATTTACGGTAGGAAGAAGACAAAAAATCCCATCTTATCAGGTACAGATACCTGACAAGATGGGACTCACTCTCGTCTCTGGTCCCTTAACACTATGAACCAATAATTATCTATTCATAATATATTTTATCAATTAAAACATATTATTGCAACACTATTTTAAGATGGTAACCAACGATAATTCATCCCCCAAAAAAGATACGATGGCAATTATAGCTTAGGACTTAAAGTCCCATAAGGATGCAGCACTCGTATTTACTGCAACAGCCCCTGCGTTCAGAATTTCTATCACTTCTTTTTCAGCTTCAACCAATCCGCCTCCAATGATCGGCTGGTTAAAGTTCTTGCGAAGAGTAGAGATTACCTTCCCAACCATTATTCCGGGAAGAACCTCGATAAAGTCCGGTTTCGACATTTTTAAAATCTTAATTCCTGTTTCAATAGATGGTGTATCATGGGCAAAAAGCCGGTGTATAGTGATCAATTTCTCCTTTTTTGCGGCAGATATTATATAGCGGTTGGGAGTAACAATTCCGTCAGCTTTGGCTATCTCTTTTAAATATCTAATCGCTGCAAGGTCGGTGCCCAAGCCGTCAATCAGATCGATATGTACTAAAGCGATCTTGTTCCTGCTGTGCAATTTCTCAATAGCTGTCTTAATGTTAAAGATACTTCCAGAAGAAACCAGAGCTACACGTGCTCTGCTGGACAGTAGAGCCTGCATCTTTTCTTCCTGTCGCAGGGATGGGATGATTGGGTATTCACGAAATATCTTTAAGAGTTCATTCCTTAGACTTGCCTGAAGCACTGGACACATCTCCTTTCAGGATATTGTCCAACAGAAATCAACCCTTTTGGCCTGTTTTACCCCAACCTGTTCGCTGCATCCTTTAACATCTCCCGGATCGGCAGGTTGTAGGGGCAGCGCTCCTCACATTCTCCACACTCCACACATGAATCAGCTTTGACCTTCAGTGCCTGGTAGCGCCCGATCGCCCAATCCTTCAGATCATACCTGGTATAGTATCCATCAAAAAGGAATACCGATGGGATATCGATCCCCTGCTGGCAGGGAAGGCAGTACTCACAGCGCCTGCAGAAACTGGTTCCCAACTTCTCCACTAATTGAGCCAGTTCCTCCTGCTCTTGATCAGTTAAAGGCTTCCGCTCATTTCCCACTGCTGCGTTCTCTTCCACCTGTTCCAGAGAATCCATACCCGGTATGGCAACACTGACCGGATGCTCTAGAATATACCGCAGAGACAGCTTAGCATTGGTCAGGGCGCCTCCTGCTAAAGGCTTCATGACGATTATCCCGGCATCCATTTTACCGGCCAGATCAATAACATCCTTGGCCCCGTCTGTCTCAACTGGATTGAAGGGAAACTGTACTGTTTCTATTTCCTCTGTTTTCAATATTTCCAACAGCATTGCCTTGATATGGCCTGTAACACCTATATGCCTGATCTTTCCCTTTTCCTTTGCCTCAATCAAAGCTGCTAAAGCCCCATCAGCCCCCAATACCTGCTCCAGCGTTTCTTTATCTTTAACATTGTGCATTTGGTAAAGATCAATATAATCCACACCCATGGTCCTCAAGCTTTTATCTATATCCTCTGCCATGCTTTTTTTATCCCGGGCCATGGATTTGGTAGCTATGATCACCTGGTCCCTGTGTTTTTTTAGCGCAAGTCCAAGCTTTTCCTCACTATCAGTATAAGCTCTGGCAGTATCAAAGAAATTGATCCCCAGTTCTACTGCCCGTTTTACAACCTTTTCTGCACTGGCTGTATCGATCCGCTGCACGGGAATACCGCCAAAACCTATCACAGACACTTTGAGATCTGTTTTCCCCAATCTTCTGTACTCCATTTGCATCCCCCTGTTATGATTTTTGCGTAATATAATTATTTGGCTTCTTCTATTGTACAACTTCTTCGCAACCCTGAAAACTCAAAACACCCAGCAGAGGTTTACCTTTCTCCGACTACCAATATCTGTCTTCTGCCCCCTCTTTCTCCGATTTCAGACTTGCGGCTTTCAAATATTTTTTTCAATGAGCATTTACCAACCGCCAACAACTAATTTGGCTTGATTGCTCCCCTTAACCTTTCCACTTGTGCCCTCTTCATTATTTTCCTCATCAAAAAATTGCTTTCAGACCAGCTCCTGTTGACAATAGATTACTTTAGTTGTTTTTAGTTGATCATAGTTTATTTATTGATTATAATTGAGGTGTAAATGACATTTTTTTACTGGCGGTAGTGATGAAAAGGGGGTTTTAGTTTTATGGATAAGGAGTTAATCACTGCCCAGGCTTTGGCTGAAGCCCTGGATCTATCTGTGGAGACAATCTGGAGGTATACCAGAGAGAATAAAATACCCTACATCGAACTGGGTAACAGACAATACCGGTACAAATTGAAAGACGTAATTAATGCACTGAATGGTAACTGTGTGAAGGAAAAAAGCGCCTCCTATGAAACCAAACCAACCAAGAAACTCACCTACCAGGACTACCTGCAAATACCGGAGGAACCCGGCTACCGTTTTGAGATTCTTGACGGCATATTGATCAAAGAACCATCCCCTAGTGTTATACACCAGCGCGCTTCCCGCAAACTGCAGAGGATTCTGGAAGACTATTTTGAGAAAGTTGACCCTGAAGGAGAGGTTTTCGATGCACCCCTGGATGTTACCCCACTTGACTTCAACGTAGTCCAGCCGGATCTGTTTTATGTATCAGGGGAACAGCAACTGATTGTGAAAGAAGCCCGGATTGATGGGTCACCCCTACTGGTGGTTGAGATTATGTCCCCTTCCAGCGCCCGAAAGGATCGGCTGCAAAAAATGCGGATTTATCAGAAAGCTCAGGTACAACACTATTGGCTGGTTGATCCTCAGCAAAAAACCTTGGAATGCTTTGCCTTGCATGATGGCTTATATGCCCTTGTTGCATCAGGTATGGAGGAAGATATTGTGGAACATCCGAATTTTCCAGGACTGTTAATCCCATTGAAATCCTTGTGGTCAAAATAAAAAACTCCAGTCAGTCTGCTTTATCGCCTTACACTGCAATATTGAGCAGTTTGGCCGTTGGTTAGTGCGGGAACAGTCTTTGTCCTATTTTGTCCTATGTGGGGAGGTAGAGTTGTCATCTTGCAAGGGCATATAGACTGCAAATAAGTCTGTCGACATGATCGGATCTGTTATAATATCCAAAACTAACTCTTACAGTTCCCGCTGGGAATGTACCAATAGTTTTATGTGCAGCAGGGGCACAATGCAGCCCTGTGCGGACCCCGATATTGAATGCCTGATCCAGCATGGTTCCCGTCAGGGAAACATCCATAAAATCCAGTGTAAAAGATATTACACCAGTCTGAGGTTCCCCGGGATCGCAATAGAACCTTATACCATCAAGTTTTTTTAAACCGTCCACCAGTCTGCGAGCCAGTTCTTTTTCATGCTCTGCTATAGTATTAACCCCAATAGATTGGATATAGCGTATTCCCGCCAGGAGCCCCGCGATACCCGGTAAATTTGCCGTTCCCGCTTCCAAAAGCCAGGGAAGTTCCTTTGGTTGGGAATCCTCTTGAGACTTATTACCTGTACCCCCTTCCCTGAAGGGTTGAACAGGAAGGTTATCTCCAAGCACAAGAATGCCTACCCCCATAGGCCCCATTAATCCTTTATGTCCAGGAGCTGCGATCACATCTACTCCTAGCAGTTGCATATCTATGTCAATGATCCCTGCACTCTGAGCGGCATCCAGAATCAGGATCCCCCCTTTTTCATGGACGATATCTGCGATCTCCCTGACAGGCGCGATACAACCAGTTACATTCGAAACATGGGAAACAACAGCATAATCAACGCCTTCTTTGCATAGATTCCGAAATCTATCCAGATCAATGCTAAAATCACTTGTTCCTGGCGCAATTGCAACAGATGTTCCGGACCTTTGGAGGGTACGCAGTGGCCGCATCACTGAGTTGTGTTCGTAAGGACCAGTGATCACTCTATCCCCAGGTTTGATAAGTCCTTTAAGGATAATATTTAAGGCATCTGTGCAGTTGAGAGTGAAGACCACATTTTTATGTGAAGGTGCATTAAAAAACTGTGCTACAGCCTGCCTTGCCTCCTCCACAATTCGCTCGGCTTTGAGCGACATCTGATGAGAAGAACGGCCAGGATTCGCACAGCTCTCCCTCATGGTTTTGTCTACTGCTTGGTAAACCTGTTCAGGTTTTGGCCATGTTGTTGCGGCATTGTCTAAATAGACAAACTCCTCACCCATTTCAGTTCCCTCATCTGTTTACTGATCAGAACTCTTATTAGCTTCTTCGATCAGGTCAGCAAGGGTTAATGAATCCAAGACTTCAGCGATAGAATCTCTGACTTTCGCCCAAACCAAACGCGTAACACACCCCTCTGCCCGGTCACATTCCTCTGGGAAATCCTCACTGACACAGGCAACAGGCGCAATCGGTCCTTCGAGGGCGCGGATAATGTCGCCAACCGTAATTTTCTCAGGCTCCCGGGCTAGCAGGTACCCACCTTGAGCACCGCGCACACTGCGGATCAGCCCTTCCTTTTTCAATGGCACCATCAACTGCTCCAGGTAGCCTACTGAAATTCCTTGGCGTTCTGAAATGCTGTGTAGTGTAATGGGTCCATCACCCTGATTTATTGCTATATCCAACATAGCCCTTAACCCATATCTACCCCTTGTTGACAGCTTCACTAATAAAACACCTCTTTTCCTCAATTATTCAATCAATGTCATCTTCCACTAAAACCCGGTGGTAATGGGTATAAATATTGAACTTATCTCCCCTTGCAAAACCTATCACCGTTATGCCCAAATCATCGGCGAGCTCCAGGGCAAGATCTGTGGGAGCAGAACGTGATATCAGGATGGGAACACCCATTTTGGCTGCTTTCAAAAGGATCTCTGAGGAAACCCGTCCGCTGAATACTATCACCTTATCATCGAGCTGAATCTCCTTTAGAAAACACTGCCCCATTATCTTATCAAGAGTGTTGTGCCGGCCGATATCCTGTTGAAAGATCAGTACTCTCTCATCATCAGCCAAAGCAGCACTGTGCACTCCACCTGTTCGGTGAAAGAGTTTCGATCTTTCCTCTAATTCTCCTGCTAGAGCTCTGACCCTACCAGCAGTTATTCTGGTATCAGAAACAACATTTTTGCAAAGAAGAGCATCTGTAGTGTAATAAAAAGATGCCCTGCTGCGCCCACAGCAGGGGGTGATATACCTTTTTAAAAAAAGCTTACCAGCCAGTTTATGCTCATACTCGTTTACCTCAACATAAACCAATCCTTTGTCCTCTTCAACAGTAATGTCCTTTAAGTCCTGACGATTAACTAATATACCTTCTGAACACAAAAACCCCACTACCAGATACACCAGATCTGAGGGGGAACACACAACTGTTGCCAGTTCTTCAGAATTCACATAGATGGTGATAGCCTTTTCCCTTACGATCAGATCAGTTTGATCACAATAGCCATTTTTCTTTACCTTTCTGATCTTATATGTAACCATTTGCAAGTTGTCATGGTCACCCATACACGGTGTTCTCCTCCCATGCCTTGGTGCCAAAGTCAAGCTTGAAAGCCCTTATGGCCACCCATACAGCAAATCTCACTGTCCGGTTTTCTGCTGCCAATCCTCAATAGCCTTATGCAGTGCATCTGCAGCCAAATTAGAGCAGTGCATTTTCTGTGGTGGCAGTCCCCCCAGGGCCTGGGCAACATCCTTGTTCGTGAGTTGCATCGCCTCCTCGACGGTCTTCCCCTTAGCCAGTGTTGTCATCATACTGCCGCTGGCCACTGCAGCACCACAGCCGAAGGTCATATACTTAACATCCTCAAGCCTGTCATCCTTTACCTTGATGTACACCCTGAGAATATCACCGCAGACAACATTTCCAACTTCACCGACACCACTAGCATCAGCTATTTCCCCAACATTGCGCGGGTTTTGAAAATGGTCCATCACTGTTTCATTATACATTTGGTTTCACCTCACTCAAACAGTCAGTTTATTGGCCAAGGGGGAGAAACTTCTCAACCTGGCTACGATCTCAGGAAGCACTTCCAGTACATAGTCGATATCCGCAGCATCATTCATCCTTCCCAGTGTCATACGCAGAGAACCGTGAATCAGTTCATAAGGCAATCCGATGGCCTCAAGCACATGGGACCCTTTTAAATTACTGGAACTGCAGGCCGAACCAGAGGAGGCAGCGATTCCTTTCATGTCCAGACTGAGCAGCATTGACTCACCCTCAACATAGGAAAAGCTGAAGTGCGCATTATGGGGCAGTCTCCGCTCAGGATGCCCGTTGTACTTAACATCAGGAATCCTATCATTGATCCCCTGAACCAGCCTATCTCTCAGTTCTAAGGTCCGGTTATATTCAGACTCCAGATCCCGGGCGGCTATTTCAGCAGCCTTCCCAAAGCCAACGATCCCTGCGGTATTCTCAGTGCCAGAACGCATCTTCTTTTCCTGTCCCCCACCATGTATCACCGGCTCCAGCCGCACACCTTTTCTTTTATAAAGGGCACCGACTCCCTTAGGACCATATATTTTATGGCTGGAAAGGGTGAGGAGATCTACCCCCAGATCCTTCACATTAACAGGAATTTTCCCCGCGGTCTGCACTGCATCAGTATGAAAAAGAATGCCATACTCCCTGGCTATACTGCTTAACTCCTCAATAGGCTCAATGGTGCCAATCTCATTGTTAGCGTGCATAATGGTAACCAGGATGGTTTCGTGTCGGATCGCTCTGCGCAGTTCCTCTGGATCCACCAGACCATACCCATCCACAGGAAGATAAGTCACCTCAAAACCATTCTTCTCCAGATACTTGCAGGTATTGAGCACAGCTGGATGCTCGATCGATGAAGTAATAATGTGATTCCCCTTCTTGCGCCTAGCTGCAGCTGTTCCTATAATCGCTAGATTATCAGCTTCAGTCCCACTGCCGGTAAAAATAATTTCTTCCCTATCAGCTCCGATCAGATCAGCCACTTGCTGGCGCGCCTCATCAACCCATTTCTTGGCCTCTCTACCATAAGAATGGATACTGGAAGGGTTGCCAAAGTTATTCTTCATAAATTCACACATCAGGGAATAAACCTCAGGATGAAGAGGTGTTGTCCCGGCATGGTCCAGATATACTTTGCGCATAGCAGATCACTCCCCGTTCAAGTTTGGTAGCTATACCTTAACAGTACTCGGCTTTAGCTTTGTGTTACATTAAATCCTACTAATTTAATAGGTTTTCTAGTAATAGAATATCCTATCAATACTAGGTTGTCAACCCTTTTATCAAATTAAACTAAACCGGTGGCCAGACTTATCTGATCTCATTTAAGTCATAAGGTGTTTCCTGGTACACATAATAGTTCAGCCAATTGGAAAAAAGGAGATTGGCGTGAGCCCGCCATTTGACAACAGGGATTTCATTGGGATCATCATTGGTGAAATAATTACGCGGGATTTCTATCTCCATACCCTTGCTAAGATCACGCTCGTATTCCCATTTTAAAGTAAGGGGATCATATTCTGAGTGACCGATTATAAAAACCTGCCGCCCATTTTTTGCTGTTACTATGTAAACACCTGCCTCCTTTGATTCAGATAAAAGCTCCAATTCCGGAACTTTGATTATATCCTCTTTTCTCACTTCAGTATGCCGCGACACAGGTACATAAAATTCATCATCAAAACCCCTCAGCAGCTTTTCATTTTTTTTGCAGACAGTATGAGGGAAAACCCCGAACATTTTTTTTGGAAGCAGATATTTAGGAATTCCGTAATGATGGTAGAGCCCGGCTTGTGCTCCCCAGCAAATGTGCAGGGTGGAAAATACATTAGAGACACTCCAGTCCATGATTTCAGTCAGTTCATCCCAATAGGCCACTTCTTCAAATTTCATCTGCTCCACCGGCGCACCAGTGATAATTAAGCCATCGAATTTTTCATCCTTTACATCCTTGAAAGTCTTGTAAAATTTAATTAAATGCTCCCGCGGCGTATTTTTCGATTGATAGCTTTCCGGGTGCAGAAGCACTATATCCACCTGGAGGGGTGAATTACCGAGGAGGCGCAGTATTTGAATCTCTGTTGTTATTTTAGTAGGCATTAAGTTCAGCAAACCAATCTTCAAAGCCCGGATATCCTGATGAAGGGCACGGTGTTCAGTCATGACAAAGATGTTTTCATTGTTCAGTGTCTCTACAGCAGGTAGATCATCAGGTATTTTTATCGGCATTGTATCCCCCTCCTCGTGTCATATTATTAACTGACCGCCAATGCCTGTTCTAGATCGTTGATGATGTCCTTAATATCTTCAATACCTATGGAGAGGCGAACTAGATCCTCACTCACACCAGCGCTCAACTGCTGTTCAGAAGTCAGTTGCTGGTGTGTGGTGCTGGCGGGATGGATAATCAAAGATTTGGCATCTCCCACATTTGCCAACAGGGAAAACAGCTTGACACTGTTCACCAACTTCTTGCCGGCCTGCAGTCCTCCTTTGATTCCAAAAGCCAGAATGGCTCCAGCACCTTTTGGCAAATATTTTTGGGCATTGAAAAAGGATTTATCTCCGGGTAGACCAGGATAACTCACCCAACTGACTTCCGGATGTTTGCTAAAAAATTGCGCAACTGCCAAAGCATTGCTGCTGTGGCGCTCCATTCTCAAGTGGAGTGTCTCCAAACCCTGGAGGAAAAGAAAAGCATTAAAAGGGCTCATACAAGCACCGATATCCCTCATCAACTGGACCCGGGCTTTGACTATATAAGCCAGTTTTCCAAAATCCTTAACATACTGAATGCCGTGGTAACTCAGGTCTGGTTCAGTCAGTCCTGGAAACCTTCCAGTCGACCAGTCAAATCTGCCGCTGTCCACTATAACACCACCGATGGAAGTCCCGTGCCCACCGATAAATTTAGTGGCAGAATGCACAACAATATCAGCGCCAAACTCAATTGGCCTGCAGAGATAGGGTGTTGCAAAGGTGTTGTCAACTATCAATGGCACCCCTGACTCATGTGCAATCCGGGCGATTTCCTCTATATCTGGAACATCAAGTCTGGGATTGCCGATGGTCTCTATATAAAAAGCCTTTGTTTTGTCTGTTACCGCACGCCTGAAATTATCCGGTTCAGAAGCATCAACATATTTGACCTGGATACCGATTTTGGGAAGGGTATGATAGAAAAGGTTATAGGTGCCTCCATAAAGGCTGCTGGAAGAAACTATCTCATCCCCAGCTCCGGCAATGTTCAATATAGCAAAAGTGATTGCTGCCGCTCCTGAGGAGGTTCCCAGTGCACCTACACCTCCCTCCAAGGCGGCCATTCTCTTTTCAAAGACATCGACTGTCGGGTTCATTATTCTGGTATAGATGTTGCCTGGTTCCTGCAGCGCAAACAGAGCTGCAGCATGGTCTGCATCACGGAAATTGTAAGATGTGGTCTGGTAGATAGGAACTGCCCGGGCTCCTGTGGTCGGGTCGGGTTCCTGTCCGGCATGGACGGCAAGGGTGGCAAAACTCCAGTTATTCAATATCAGAACCTCCTGTAATACAAAATTTAAAATCCACTGAAAAAGCTATCATAGCAGTAAACAGGTAAACTATCTGGAATCTTCATCAAGGAAAAGTTGTGTGCTTAAATAGCGCTCTCCTGTATCAGGTAAAATAACAACGATCACTTTCCCTGCGTTCTCCGCTCTCCTGGCTACCTGTACAGCTGCATAAGCCGCTGCCCCTGACGAGATCCCCACTAACAGCCCTTGTTTTGCGGCGAGTTTCCGGCTTGTCTCGAAAGCGTTATCAGCACTTACCTGAACGATTTCATCAACTAGGCTAAGCTCCAGAACATCAGGAATAAAACCTGCCCCTATACCCTGAATCTTGTGAGGCCCCTGTTTTCCTCCCGATAATACCGGTGAATCCTCCGGTTCCACAGCAACGACCTGAAGGGAGGCTTTTCGTGGTTTTAAGGCCTGGGCGATCCCAGTGATCGTTCCTCCTGTACCCACACCTCCCACAACAATATCCACCTGCTCATCTGTGTCATCCCAAATTTCCTGTGCTGTTGTGGCACGGTGAATAGCAGGGTTTGCCGGGTTCTTGAATTGCTGGGGAATAAATGAATTGGGTATCTTTCTAGCCAGTTCCTCCGCCTTTTTTACTGCTCCGGTCATTCCCTGAGCGCCTGGTGTCAATACCAGTTCAGCCCCATATGCCTTTAGGATGCTGCGGCGTTCAATACTCATTGTATCCGGCATCGTCAGAATCAGGCGGTATCCCTTAGCAGCACATACAAAAGCCAGAGCGATTCCGGTGTTACCGCTGGTAGGTTCGATGATCACTGTATCCTTATTGATAAGCCCTTTTTCTTCAGCATCTTTGATCATGGCATAGCCGATCCTGTCCTTGACACTGCCTGCAGGATTGAAATATTCCAATTTACCCAGGATCTGAGCACCTGTGTCTGCATCAAGGCTTTTCAGCCGCAGCAGTGGAGTTCCACCGATCAGCTCGGTTAAGCTATCATATACCCTCATTGTATTTAACCTCCATTGCCTATTTTTGATAGTTCCGATCCTCTCCTTTCCTTTGAGTTCACCTCCCACCAGAAGATCTATCCATAAATCCTACTAAACCAGTATGATTACTAATATATCATACTATACAGTTTTTTAATTTATACGTCAAGAATTTTTTAGAAAAAAAAGAAGCCCTTGAGGCTTCTTTTCATCTACAATAACCGATCACTAAAACCAGCTTATTCCACCGTCTGCCGGTGAGGAGTATGAGTATATTCTATTTTTCAGTTCATTCCGGCTATGAAGGTTTCAGGCAAGACGCACCCGCTTCAAGCGCAGAGCATTGCTGACTACAAACACAGAACTCAAAGCCATAGCGCCACCGGCTACTACCGGACTCAATAATCCTGCGGCTGCCACCGGAATACCAACAGTATTATAGAAAAAGGCCCAGAAGAGGTTCTGCTTGATATTGCGCATGGTGGCTTTGCTGAGTTTGATAGCTGTAGCGATAGCTCGAAGATCCCCACCCATCAGTGTAATATCTGCGGCTTCCATGGCAATGTCAGTTCCGGTGCCCATAGCTATTCCCACATCAGCAGTTGCCAGTGCCGGGGCGTCATTGATCCCATCCCCTACCATAGCTACAACCCTGCCCTGCTCCCGCAGTTTTTTTATCTGATCGGCTTTATCCTCAGGCAGTACCTCTGCCATCACATGCTCAATACCTACCTGTTGGGCAATGGCTGTCGCAGTGCGCTTATTATCGCCGGTGATCATCCAGACATCAATGCCGAGAGTTTTTAATTCCTGGACGGCTTCTGCCGCATGTTCCTTAACTGTATCAGCAACCCCTATCACCGCAGCCGGAGTTTGATCAACCGCCATCAAAATCGTGGTCTTTCCCTCACTTTCCAGTCTTTCCAGAGCCGGCAGCAGGGGTTCCACATCCACCCCCTGCTCCTGCAGATACCTGCGGTTGCCCAGGAAAATCACACTATCATCTATGACAGCCTTTACCCCCTTGCCGGGCACTGCACTGAATTCCTGCGGATCGGGTATGCCTAAACCGGGCAAACGATTTAGAACCCCCTCTACTATGGCTTTAGCTACCGGATGCTCTGACAGCTTCTCTGCCGCAGCTGCCCACTCCAAGAGTTTCTCCTCACGACCGGCAAACTCTTTAGCAGTTATGATATCTGTAATCTCCAGCTCTCCCTTGGTGATTGTGCCGGTCTTGTCCAATACCACTGTGTCCACCCGGTGAGTGCGCTCAAGATGCTCTCCCCCCCTGATCAGGATCCCATTTTCCGCTCCTCGTCCTGTTCCCACCATAATAGAGGTAGGTGTAGCCAAGCCCATGGCACAGGGGCAGGCGATCACCAGCACAGCAGTGGCATTGATCAAGGCCCTTGACAAATTACCTGCATCCAAAACCCAATACCACAGAGCAAATGTGCCTAAAGCGATCACCACCACAGCAGGCACAAAATAACCTGCCACAACATCAGCCAGCCGCTGGATAGGTGCCTTTGAGCCTTGAGCCTCTTGAACCACCCGTATGATTTGGGCTAGTACAGTATCCCTTCCCACTTGTGTTGCCTCAAACTTAATGGAGCCGAACTTATTGACCGTAGCACCGGTCACCAGATCCCCTACCTGTTTATCTACAGGCACACTCTCCCCGGTCAGCATCGATTCATCCACAGATGAATAACCTTCTCTAACCACTCCATCCACCGGGATCCGTTCACCGGGACGCACCACTACCAGATCACCCACAACCACTTCAGAAATATCGATTTCCAGCTCCTTCCCATCTCTGATCACCCGGGCGGTTTTGGGCTGCAGCCCCATCAGCTTTCTGATGGCCTCTGAGGTCCTGCCCTTAGCCATTGATTCCAAATACTTGCCCAGCAAAATCAGGGTAATCAAAACAGCACTGGCTTCAAAATAGAGATGGGCATGGGGGTCAACAAGCCCGATGATCAGACTGTAAAAGTAGGCAGCACTGGTGCCCAAGGCCACCAGCACATCCATATTGGCGCTGCCGCCCCGCAGCGCTGTAAAGGCTCCTTTATAAAAAGGAAACCCAGCGATAAACTGCACTGGGGTAGCCAGCAAGAGTTGTGTGGTGTAGGAGGTCAGCCAAACAGGAAGAGACAGGCCAAATAAATGCTCTAACATAATCACCAAAAAAGGAAAAGACAAAAATGCGGAAAACACTAAGAGCCTTTTTCTTTGCCCCAACTCGGCAGGCTCTGATACTTGACCAGTGCCCTCTGCCAGATCGGTCTGCAGCTGTGCCCCATATCCGATACTGCTTATTGCAGCGGCAAGGTCTTCAGGCTTTACTACAGCAGGCAGATATTTGACCACCGCTTTTTCTGTAGCCAGGTTGACAACGGCTTCCTGAACACCATTAATCTTTTGCAGCTTTTTTTCTACTCTGGAAACACATGCCGCACAGTTCATCCCCTGAACTTTAATCTCTACCCGCTCGGGAACTACCGAATAGCCCAAGCGCTCAATTTTTTCAACAAGATCCATAGCTTTAACAGCTTGCGGGTCATATTCGACAACAGCCTGTTCCAATGCAAGATTAACCTGGGCATGGCTTACTCCCGGCATTTTGCTGAGCACTTTTTCTATCCGGGCAGAACAGGCAGCACAACTCATACCCTTGATCTTTATAGTAACCCGCTCCATCTAGCAGCATCCTTTCTTAGAAATTTTTAAAGCTTAGCTTAACCACCCTGATTTAACAAAAGTCCCTGTCTAATAATTTACTGCCTGGCAATTAAGGTTTCAAACCCAGGGAATGAATAAATTAATCAACACTCGATAAACTAATACCAGATCAACAAAAAGGAGGAAAAATAAATGGCACAATTGAACCAGCAAGAACTGCAAAATGTAAGACATTTGATCTTTTCACATGAAACCGCCGCCCAAAAGCTGAAAACTTACGCGCAACAGTGTCAGGACCCTCAGATCAAACAAATGTTCCAACAAGCTGCACAACAGGCTGAAAATACAAAACAGAAATTTATACAATTCCTACAATAATAAGGGGTGAAAGAATATGCAGGAAAAAGACATGGTAAATGATGTTCTATCCATGGTTAACAGCAGTTTGACCGGTTATGCCAATGCAATAGCTCAGACCTCAAACCAACAGCTTCGCCAAATGCTGCAACAGACCAGAGATGCAGATGAACAATTCCAGTACAAACTATGCCAGATAGCAGAACAAAAAGGCTACTACCAACCGGCACAGCCGGCAGACCCGCAGGATATACAGCAGGTGCGTGCATCAGTTACACAAAGCTGATCAATCTTTTTCTATAAAACTTTCTCTATAAAAAAGGGCCGATTTTTGGCTCTTTTTTTATCTATAGCTGCTTTTCTGCTAATCTTCAAAAAGCTCATCCATCAATTTCTCTATTCGTTCTCTTCTCTCAGCTGTAGCCTTTTTATCTAAAGTAATGCTTATTCTAACAACATCACCTTCCCTGGCAGCTGAGGGTAGCAAAACCCTTGGCAGGTTGAAGGTGGTTTTTTCAAATTCAATTACAGCCCAATCCCCTTCAAAACGGTCAATAATAAAAATTGCCCTCACCATCCCTCTTGCTATGCTTTGTAGGGTATATATTATAATATAACATAATAACAGAGTGCAAAAACACCAATCAAGGAACAAGTTGGATTGTATTTTTCAATATTTAAAAGCCAGATTATTTGAAAGATCGTATTGCAAAACCAATCTGCATCCATAAATAGCCTTAATAATTACCAAAAAGGAGATGTAACAAATGGCATTAACCAGACGGCCCCTTGCCGAGGTCACCCAGGAGTTAGTCGCAGCAGCAACTGGGAAGACACCAGCAGACACGGTCATCAAAGGTGGAAAGGTGATCAATGTTTTCACAGGTGAAATTTTGAATTGGGACATCGCAATCAAAGGAGACCGGATCGCAACTGTAGGGGAGGTAAGCCACACCATAGGCCCCTCAACCAATGTAATCGATGCCACCGGTTACTACCTCAGCCCCGGTTTCCTGGACGGGCATGTCCATGTAGAGAGCAGCATGGTGACTGTCACCCAGTTTGCCAGAGCGGTGCTTCCCTTAGGCACTACCGGAATATTTATGGACCCTCACGAGATCGCCAATGTCCTGGGAATGGAAGGTGTGCGGCTGATGGTAGAAGAAGGGCTGCAACTGCCCTTAAAAGTTTTTGCCACTATGCCCTCCTGCGTTCCTGCAGCTCCCGCTTTTGAGGATGCAGGGGCTGTTTTCGGCCCTGAGGAAATCGCTGAAGCCATGAAGTGGCCGGGCATCTGCGGGCTGGGTGAGATGATGAACTTCCCAGGGGTTCTGACCGGTGATCCAGGGGTTCATGGAGAACTGAAAGCAACTTTAGATGCCCATAAACCGATCACAGGCCATTATTCCATGCCAGGCGATTTTCAAGGAGTCGCCGCTTACACAGCAGCAGGCATCAGATCGGACCATGAATCTGTTCTCAAAGAGGATGCCTTGAACAGGCTGCGGTTGGGAATGTACACCAAAATGCGTGAGGGTTCAGCCTGGCATGATGTTGCCGCAACTGTGAAAAGTCTAACTGAAACAGCTATTGACAGCCGGAGAGCGGTTTTAGTGAGTGATGATGTACACCCCGAAACCCTGCTTTCCACAGGCCACCTGAACCATGTGGTTCGCAGAGCCATCAGTGAAGGGCTGAACCCCATCAAGGCCATCCAAGCAGTGACCATCAATTGTGCAGAGTGTTTCGGCATGGATCAGGAACTGGGGGCCATTGCTCCGGGCCGCTATGCTGACATACTTTTCCTTAAAGATCTGGCAAAGGTAGAAATCGAGAAAGTGATGGTCGATGGGCAGATTATCGCGGAAAAAGGCAGGCTGCTGGTGGATCTGCCTGCTGTAAGCTATCCAGAGTTTGTCCGTAGTTCAGTTCATTTACAGGAACCTATCAATAAGGCACATTTTCGCATCACAGCACCTGCAGGTAAAAATAGTGTCCAGATCAGGGTTATGGAGATTATAGAAGCCAGTGTTTTGACCAAACATTTAATAGCTGAACTGCCTGTTGTCAATGGGGCCTTGGAAGCCTCTGTGGAGCAGGATCTGGCAAAGGTTGCTGTTATAGAACGCCACGGCAATAATAAGGGGATTGGTCTGGGTTTTGTTAAAGGTTTTGGCTTCGAGGGCGGTGCTGTTGCTTCAACTGTGGCCCATGACAGCCATAACCTGCTCATCGTGGGAATGAATGATGAAGACATGGCATTGGCAGGGAACACACTGGCAGAGTGCGGCGGAGGTATGGTGGCAGTCAGAGATGGCAAGGTCCTAGCACTCCTCCCCCTCCCCATTGCAGGGCTTATGTCAGACCGCCCGGTAGAGGAGGTGGCAGCACAGCTGTCAAAGGTGCATCAGACCTGGAGAGAGTTGGGCTGCAATCTAGTATCCCCCTTTATGACCATGGCCTTGCTTTCCCTGCCGGTTTTACCCGAACTCCGTCTCACCAACCGAGGACTGGTAGATACTGTGCAATTCAGGTTTGTTGATTTGATTTCTTCCTAAGAACGGATGTATAAGACAAAACATTAAAGAATTTTCACAAAGGATGCACTCAAAAAAGCCGGGTCATTTTAACTGACCTGGCTTTTTTTATAATCCAACCTTTCAATCTGCACTCAGCTCAAAAGCCTGTCATAAACTAGAGAATGGCATTATGCAAGGCAGATCTGAATACCAATCCATCGGCATTTTTGCATGCCTAATCCCTATCTTGAAGCAGGTTCTTTTCCGCTGACTGCACCCTTTCCATGATAATTTCCGCCAGCCGTGGATCAGCACCCAAAGCCGGGGTCAGGTGGAAGTTCACCTTTTCGCCATATTTAAGCTTGAGTTCTTCCAGGGCTTGCGGAATATCCTCCATGAGATGTATCCCTGGAAATAATAATGCAGGAACAATAATGATCTCTTCGATCCCTTCGCTGACAAAACTCTCCACCACATCGGCAAGGGACGGCTTTGCAAATTGGAAATAAGCGGGTGCTGTACGCACTCCCATCTCAGCCTGTACCATTTCCACCAACTTGCTCAGTTCTTCATTAGCGGCCTGGCGCCTGCTGCCATGGCCGAGGACAAGAACACCTTTTTTCATAAAGTCATCTCCTCCACTTTTGAAAAACCAGTCTTTGACCTGCTTGCAATAACACTCAACATCTTCAATATCTATGGAAAGATTATTTCCTTTCCCATGACACAGCTGTTTTCCCTGCTTGCACAGGTTTGCCAATGAATAATCCATATTAACGATCCTGCCAATCAGTTCCTCGACACTCTTTGCAGGAGCAGCTTCTTTTAAGCAACCCTTACCTGCCAACTCCTTGGATAGCTTAAAAAGCAGCGGTTCATCAAGCTCCGCTTCCTGAAGCACTTCCCGGTCTGCAAATATTTCCAATGGAACACCCTCACTGATCACCTGGCCATCCTTCATCACAAAGATATAATCTGACCAGGCATAGGCCATATCCACATCATGGGTTGAGATGATCACAGTTACCCCCCTGGCATTACAGCGATCTAGAATCTCCATGATCTGCCGGGAGTGTTTCACATCCAGCCAAGCTGTAGGTTCATCACAGACCAGCACCTGAGGCTGCATAGCCAAAATATCGGCGATGGCCACCCTTTTTTTCTGACCATAGCTCAAAAAATGGGTGGGCTTGTCCTGCAGATCCAAGATTCCTGTATCCTCCATCGCCTGACGAACCCGCTGCTCAGTAGCTTCCCTTGACAGACCCAGGTTAAGAGGGCCAAAAGAGATCTCCTGCTTCACACTTGATGAAAAGAGCTGAGTATCCGGATCCTGGAAAACGATCCCCACCTTTTTACGGACCTCCAGCAGTGAGGCACGGTCATAGCGCACCTCTTTGCCTGCCACATAAACCTTTCCTCTATCAGGCTTGACCAATCCGTTGAAATGCAGGAAAAGGGTTGTTTTTCCAGCTCCGTTTGGCCCCAAGAAAGCCACCTTTTTACCGGCAGGTATCCTGATGCTTACATTCGCTAAAGCCTTTGTACCGTCGATATAACTGAATTCCAGCCCTTCAGTTTCTATCGCCGCTCCATTATCACTATTCACTCAAATACACCTCCAACAACAAATCGGCTATTATCAGTTCATCGTGTCAACAAACCCACAACCGCCAGCATCATATCTACCGCGGCGATCAAACATAAATTACTCCTGGATAAGCAATACTTTTTTTCCAACACCCGCAGCTGTCCCTGATAACACCTTGATGAAAGAGCCATATATAACATCCTGGAGCTATAAAAGGATTTGCTGAACAGATTGGACAACAGCTGTCCCAATGAAAAATAAGAACTTTTCCAAGTAGCATAACCCCAGCGAGAGGCCTGTGAAATATAGATGCGGTCAGCTGTTTCCAACAGAACAAAAATATAGCGATAGGTGATCGACATCAGTTCGATCAACAAGGGAGGTAATTTGAGCTTCCCTAGTAAAGAAAGGATCTCTGTCATCGGCGTTGTCAAGGCAAGAAAGTATAAACAAGAAACTGCCCCTAGTGACCTTAAAAATAGTTCTCCTGCCTTATAGAGGCCGTCTGCAGTCACTCCAACTGCAAAACCGCCGATGTTAATCCCCCACAACAGCAGTCCGCTATCCCCGGTAACAGTTACCGCTACAGTAACCACACCCACCACCAGAAACAACAAAGGCACAGCAAGCAGTTTCCCCAAAAAACCTCCCGGTATGCCGGCAAAAACAACTATCGCTGCGGTCATAATTAAGAGAACCAACAGAGACACCGGGGGTGAAGCAAAAATAAGACAAATCAGCATGGTCAGACCAGCCATCATCATTTTTTCTGCAGGATGAACAGCGGATAGTTTATTGGTATAGGCATACTGGTCTATTTTGAACATTGTGACACTCCTTCTGCAGTAGATTATAGTGATCTGCCTTTGGGGCGAGGCTCTCAAAGGCAGATCACTTTAAAGAGAGGGAACCGCTTAGCTTTTTGAAAGACCCGCCTCTCCAGCGACACTTCCTTTCTCTTTCTCACTTTCTTTTCTACCTTTCACAAAACCGAGGTAATAACCGATAAATCCGGCACCGATAGCAGCCTGTAGGGCAAAAAGAAGGCTTTCGATCTCACCGCTGGGCGGCTCCCAAAAAGATTCCAGCCAGGGCTCATACTCAGGATGCAGTTCTGTAATAGCCTCTTCCGCTTCACCATCAGCTCCCCCAAACTCAGCGCCCTTATGGATCAGCAGTGGAAAAACAGCGAGCAATACCACCAAAGCAATCAAGATTATATTTTTAGTCCTCACCCTATCTGACCTCCTTTGCGGGTGATGGGATTACCGACAGTTCTTCTAGCTCCCGTTTATTGTGAACAGTCAGAAGGTTGAAGAGAACAACTGTGAGCAAGCCCTCACTGATAGCCAGCGGGATCTGCGTAACTGCAAAAATACCCATAAACTTGACCAGTGATGCAGCAAAACCGCCAGCCTCTGCTGGGAAAGCCATAGCCAATTGAAATGATGTGACCACATAGGTGAGCAGATTTCCCAAAGCAGCTGCCAGGAAAACTCCCAGCCATGTAGGTGTGTTTAACTTCTGGCAAAGTTTATAAACAAAGTAAGCAACAAATGGGCCTATAACCGCCATAGAGAATGTGTTGGCTCCCAAAGGGCTGAGCCCGCCATGGGCTAAAAGGAGCGCCTGAAAGAGCAGAACTATACATCCCAACACACTCATTGCCGTTGGTCCAAAGAGGATCGCTCCTAACCCCACTCCGGTGGGATGAGAGCAACTACCGGTCACAGAGGGGATCTTCAACGCTGACAGCACAAAGGCAAAAGCCGCTGCAACCCCAAGCAGCATCTTAACATCAGGATTTTTATCAATGGTCTTGCTGATCGATCTAAACCCCACTATCAGAAAAGGAATGGTCAACACACCCCAAAAAAGGCACCACTTCAATGGGAGAAATCCCTCCATGATGTGCATGGCATGGGCAGGGAGGGGTGAGCTGAGCAACACAAAAAACACAGCCAATGTAATAAATAACTTCCTGTTTCGACACAACATTTTCTTCCACGATTCAAGCATAAAATCACACCTCTGCTTTCTTAAATCTCAGAATTTTCAGCGCTGATAGCATGCGATAGAATACAAAAGCAATTTTCATGCATCTAGTCCTTAATCCATACAGTAATCTCCATCCAACTGCACAAATTGGGCTAAAAAAACTCAGTCCTACGGACTGAGTTGAGATCATAAATATCGACCACCTCCCTATCCGCGTAGGGCTATCAGTGTTCAGGAACAGTCAGGTATCCTGGCTTGGGTTCATTGCTGTATCCGCTCCTTCCCCAAAGGATGCCTTATTTTTAAATCCTTATCAGACATCGCTTCGAGTGGATTACTGCGGCCAGTCTCCCCCTCACAGTGGCGGGACCGCACCTTTCCCCCCGCAAGCTCACAGTTGAGTTCCAGGGGTCCGGTTTCCCTGTTCAGCCCTTTGACCGGGCTTCCTGTTCCCATTTTCAGTTGTCAACTATTCCAATACTATTCCTTACCCCTATTATTATTCACGATTCCTGCACCCCCTCTGCCTAACTTTAAACCCAGGTCACAGCACACATGCCGGATCAACTACAAAAATGCAATGAGTTTGCTAAAAGGCTTCAGGCACCTACAGGTAAGGGTCACTTTATTAATTTAAATGATTCATAAGCTGCTTCAATAGTTTGGTCGATTTGCTCCTCTGTATGGGCAAGGGACATAAACACAGCTTCGAATTGGGAGGGCGCCAGGTAAATCCCCCGTTCCAGCATAGCCTGAAAATAACAGGCATATTGATCGGTGTCAGCTTTAGTAGCAGAAGCAAAGTCAGTTACTGGCTCACTGGTGAAAAAGGTACACAGCATAGACCCCACCCGGTTGAATGTTAGTTCAAGGCCAGCCGCCGCGGCAGCCTCCCGCAACCCCTGTTCCAAGCGGGCAGATTTATTTTCCAGTTCCTCGTAAACGCCTGGCTGCTGCAACTCTTTCAGTGTGGAGATCCCTGCTGTGACTGCCAGGGGATTGCCTGACAGTGTTCCAGCCTGGTAAACTGGCCCTGAGGGGGCCACCATGGACATAATGCTCTCTTTTCCGCCATATGCGCCTACAGGAAGGCCACCGCCGATGATTTTACCCAGGCAGGTCAGATCAGGTTCGATACCATATAAAACCTGAGCCCCCCCATAGGCCACTCTGAAACCGGTCATAACTTCATCAAAGATCAATAGAGTACCGTATTTGCGGGTAAGCTCCCTGACACCATTCAAGAACCCAGGAACCGGTGGCACAACACCCATATTACCGGCGACCGGTTCAATAATAACTGCCGCTATCTCTTCTCCCACTTCACTGAATATCTGGCTGAGTGTATCCAAGTCATTAAAGGGGGCAACAATTGTATGCTCAGCAGTCCCGGCCGGTACACCGGGGCTGGTGGGAACACCCAGTGTCAATGCTCCAGAACCAGCCTTGATTAATAAAAAATCCGCATGCCCGTGATAGCAACCGGCAAATTTGATAATTTTATTACGACCTGTGTAAGCCCTGGCCAATCTTATAGCGCTCATCGTGGCCTCTGTGCCGGAATTGACGAACCTGACCATATCCATAGCAGGCAAAGCGTCAATGATCATTTTGGCAAGTACTGTTTCCAGTTCAGTGGGTGCTCCGAAACCAGTGCCTTTTTCAAGGCACTGCTGCAATGCTTCAATCACCTGCGGGTGCCGGTGTCCCAATACCAGCGGGCCCCAAGAACCTACATAATCAATATAGCTATTGCCATCAACATCATATAACAGTGCTCCTTCTCCCTTATCAATAAAAACAGGAGTAGTCCCCACTGCCTTAAAAGCCCTCACCGGGCTGTTTACCCCGCCGGGGATAAACATTTTCGCTTCTTCATATAAGTGCTCTGATTTTTTTCGTCCTCTGGGCATTTGATCACCACCAATTTCATAAATTAATTCATGCAACAAGGTGTTTTTCAGTAGAAATTGAATACATCGGTGAATCTCCTTGATACTGGCATCTATTCTTCCTACCACCAAACCCCAATGATTACCCCTGAATCCAGCGCGCCACATCCATCGCATGGTAGGTAATGATGATATCAGCTCCCGCCCTTTTCATCCCAGTGAGCAGTTCAAGGGTTATTTTTTGTTCGTCAATCCAGCCCATCTGTGCTGCAGCCTTAATCATGGAGTATTCTCCACTGACATTATACGCTGCAACCGGGTGGTCAAAATTATCTTTAACTGCAGCAATAATATCCGTGTAAGCCATCGCAGGCTTAACAATGATGATATCTGCCCCCTCTGCGATATCCTGCTCCACTTCTCGTAAGGCCTCCCGTTTATTGGGCGGGTCCATCTGGTAGGATTTGCGGTCTCCGAACTGGGGAGCGGAGCCGGCAGCTTCCCGAAAGGGACCATAAAAAGCCGAAGCATACTTAACACTATATGACATTATTGGTGTATTGATAAAGCCTTCATCATCAAGGGCCTGCCTGATGGCTTGCACACGGCCGTCCATCATGTCAGAAGGGGCTACTATATCTGCACCGGCGCGGGCATGGGACACCGCTGTACGGGCTAATAATTCTAAGGTGGCATCGTTAAGCACTTCACCATCCTTTACTAAACCACAGTGGCCGTGATCTGTGTATTCACAGAGACATACATCTGTAATGACCAGTAAGTCGGGATATTTATCTTTGATCGCCCGTACCGCCTTTTGGATAATTCCATTTTCGGCATAGGCTCCCGAACCAACACCGTCTTTATATTCTGGGATACCGAACAATAAAATTCCGGGAATACCCAGGGATTTAACAATGTTAACCTCTTCAAGGAGGTAATCTATGGTTAAGTTGCAAACACCGGGCATGGAAGCGACAGGTTTTTTAGTACGAGTACCCTCCATGACAAAAAGGGGATAGACTAAATCATCAACCCTTAAATAATTTTCCCTGACCAGCCTGCGCACGTTTTCACTGGAGCGTAACCGGCGTGGTCTTACCACAGGATAATACATCGATGATGCACCTCCTAATCTTCCTCATTCAAGATAGCGTACTGGATCCGATGCCAATAGAATGCACAGCTTCCCGGACTCTAAAAATACCGTTATACATATCCAGCCAGCCGCATGCCTATGATGGTGCCCCCTACATAACCAATCTCACAGTCAAAATCAATGGTACTGGCTGTAATACTTCACTATGGCTTCCAACAGGCCCTTTATGGTATACTCTTTGGCTTGTATATCAACCGTTAATCCCATTTCCATGGCTGTTCTGGCTGTGATTGGGCCAATGCAGGCAACCCTGGTGTTAGCAAGCAGCGATACCGGATCGCTAGTCTTCAACATGGACAGGAAGTTCTGTACAGTAGAAGAGCTGGTAAATGTAATAAGATCGATTTCGCCCTCTTCTAGCATCTGCTTAATTAATTGGGAATTCCCCTGACCAGTCACTGTGCGATAAGCGATCACTTCATCTACTATTAAACCCAAACCTGCCAGCCCTTCGGGCAGGACATTTCTGGCTATATCAGCCCGGGGCAGCAATACACGGGTTCCCGGTGTTATTTTGTCCTTTAACCCCTTGATGATCTCTTCAGCTTGATATTCAGCAGGTATATAATCAACTTTCAGCATCATTGATTGTAATGCCTCTGCTGTTTGCGGGCCGATAGCGCAAATTCTGATCCCTGCCAGGTCACGAATATCATAGTTTAAAGTGCGCAAGCGGTTGAAGAAATAGGTGACACCGTTGACACTGGTGAAGATCAGCCAATCATAAAGTGATATATTGGCGATGGCCCGGTCCAGGGGGGCATAATCTTCCGGTTCAGCAATGGAGATGGTTGGGAATTCAACAGGCTCACCGCCTAAATCTGCTATAGCCTGTGAAAGGGAGCTGGCTTGCTCACGGGAACGGGTGACGATAATTTTTTTACCGAACAAGGGTTTGTTCTCATACCATTGTAGTTTACTGCGCAGTGTAACCACTTCACCCACAACAATTACAGCCGGGTTTTTAAAACCCTTCTCCACAGCCAGGCGGGAGATGTTCCCCAGGTTGCCCACCAGGGTTTGTTGTTCAGGGTGTGTACCCCAGCAAATCAGGGCAACAGGTGTTTCCGGTGCTCTACCATGTTCGATCAGTTTACTAGTGATAGCCGGCAGCTTGCCCATGCCCATTAAAAAAACCAGAGTACCTATACCGGTGCTGATTTTGGCCCAGTCGATCTTTGAATTCTCTTTGGCTGGGTCTTCATTACCGGTAATAACGGCAAAAGAAGAGTTATAATCCCTGTGGGTGATAGGGATTCCCGCGTATGCGGGCACAGCTATGGCTGATGTAATACCGGGTATAATTTCAAAAGGTATGCCGTGACGAACCAATTCTTCAGCCTCTTCCCCACCACGCCCGAAAACAAAAGGGTCTCCCCCTTTCAACCGGGCTACAGTAAGTCCCGCCTTAGCCTTTTCTACCAGCAGTTGGTTAATCTCTTCCTGGGTCAAAGTATGCCGGTCCGGTTGTTTACCAACAAAAATACATTCCGCACCCGGACGCCGCTGGTTCAGCAATCGGGGTGAGGCCAAACGGTCATAAACAATTACATCGGCCTTTTTTATGCATTCCAGTCCTTTAACTGTAATCAATCCCGGATCTCCCGGTCCCGCTCCGATGAGGTATACGATTCCTTTTTTAACTCCCATAACAACCGAACTCCTGTCTTGTTTGGGTTAATATTTTGTCAGCGCCCATGTCTAAAAGGATTTCTGCAAGACTGGAACCCAGTTCCCTGGCGTTGTGCACCGGCCCGGAAATTGAGTACCGAATAGCCTTTTTCCCGTGCAGGTCAGCCACTACTCCTTCCAAAAAAAGCATATTGTTTTCTACCCGTCCCAAGGCCCCTATAGGTACCTGACACCCGCCTTCCAACCGCCGCATAAAAGCTCTTTCCGCTGTAATAGCAATTTTGGATTGTTTATGATCGATCCCAGCGACAAGTTTTTTGGTCATGGTATCATCTTCCCTTACTTCAACACCTATTGAACCCTGGCCTACAGCGGGCATGCAAATGCTGAACGGAATCCGCTGAGTAATCAAATCCTCATAACCCAAGCGTTTGACACCGGCATAAGCAAGCACAACCGCATCCAGATCGGTTTCTCTTAATTTGCGCAGCCGTGTTGTTAAATTGCCCCGTAAATCGACTATCTGGAAATCTGGCCGATAATAAAGCAATTGGGCACGGCGCCTCAAACTACTAGTACCGATGCGGGCTCCTTTTTTTAACCCATCCAGTTTTTCGCCGTTTTTGGAGATCAACACATCCCCTGGGTACTCCCTTTCACAGACAGCGCCAATTGTCAGCCCAGCAGGCAATTTGGTGGGTAGATCCTTCATGCTGTGCACAGCCATATGAATTTCACCTTTTAACAGTGCCAATTCCAGTTCCTTGGTAAAAAGACCCTTATCCCCGATTTTGGCCAGGGCCACATCCAGAATATTGTCCCCTTTGGTTTTCATTCCCCTGATGCTAAAATCGAGGCCTGGGTTGGCCCGGCGCAGAGCGCTGCTTACCCATTGAGCCTGCCACATGGCCAGAGAGCTGTCCCGCGTTCCGATTATTACATCACCGATCATTTTATCCTCCAATTTGACACATATCTTTTATATTTGATAAATAGACCCAACTGAATTAAAACATCAGCTGTTACCGAAAAATCCAGACAACCCGCTATGATTTTAGATACCGTTGGTCAGCTGAACCTCATCAAAGCTGTCAGGTTCATTAGCTTCTTGCCCAGTTTCCTCCAAACAAAACAGCTTGTTTATTGCGTCTGTATAAACAGGGCCTTTTTCAGTTAAAGCATATTCTTTGAGCTGTTTGATAGGAGTGTGCAGTAATTGATTGATAATCGAATTAGCCAAAGACCCAATTACTTTACGGTCGTGATTTGTTAAATCTCCCAATCTATTGAAAGCCCGCTTTAATTCCTTTTCCTTAATTATCTCTCCGCGCCTTTTCAGTGCCGCCACAGTAGGAACCACAAACTGAGAATCAAGCCAATCGAAGAACTGATCTACTTGTTCTTCAATAATGGCTTCAGCTAAAACAGCGGCCTGCTCCCGTTTCATCTTGTTGTTGTCAACAAAATTTTGCAAATCGTCAATATCATACAGAGTAACACCAGGCAATGCACCAACACCGGGTTCAATGTCCCGGGGCACAGCGATATCAATCATCATTATCCTTTTGTTTGGGTTTACGGCCAGTACTTGCTGTACTCTTTTGGTATGTACAACAAAATGAGAAGCTGCTGTGCAGCTGATCACTATATCAGCTGATCCCATATGGTTGTAGAGTTCATCAAACTTGACTGCCTGGCCCTTAAACTGGCGAGCTAAGCAACTTGCCCGCTCATAGGAGCGATTGGAAACGATTACCCCTGAAACTCCGTTTGCTAACAGTTGTTTGACGGCTAACTCACTCATTTTCCCCGCCCCTATCACCATAATCGATTTGCCGGTAAGCTTGCCGTAAAATTGCTTGGCTAGTTCCACAGCAGCGTAACTGATAGATACTGCATGGCGATCAATACCTGTTTCGGTACGTGCCCTCTTGCCTGCTGCAATCGCCTGCATAAAAAGAGTGTTGATGACCTTGTCGGTAGCCTTGTGCTTTTGGGCAGACTGGTATGCTTCTTTAACCTGTCCCTGTATCTGTTTTTCACCGAGCAGCATCGAATCCAGACCAGCTGTCACCCGGAATAGGTGCTGTACGGTCTTTTTCCCGGTTAAAAAATAGGTGTACTTTTTTATTAAAGCAGGTTCTACACCGGATTTCTGATTTAATAAATTTATTGCGGCATCAAACCCCGCTTTAACATCAAGGACATGAGCGTAAATTTCAGTGCGGTTACAGGTAGATATAATCACACTTCCCTGTACAACCGGGCTGGCAAGCAGTTTAACATATGCTTCCTGTAAAGAACTTTGGGAAAAAGATATCTTTTCTCTTATTTCCACCGGAGCAGTCTTATGGTTAACCCCGACTGCGATGATAGGCATATTTTACCCACTCCTTTGCCTGCTGTAGATCTCCTTGTTTAATCAGTTCTAAAGTATGATGATCCACCAATCCCTTCAGTATTTGATTTCTTAACTGTGGGTCATCTACTTCGGCAATGATCCTTTCCCTCATCTTACCGATGAATTCCACAAATTCTTCAAACTGAAGACCAAATTCTCTTTCTAGCTCCTCTCTGATAATTTTTGCCAGCTTGGGGCTTTTGCCGCCTGTGGAAATGGCTATTTTGAGTGCTCCCCTCTGCATTACAGATGGGACAAAAAAGCTGCATTGGTTAGGGTCATCCACAACATTTACCAAAATATTGCGGCGGTTGCAATCAGCTGCAATCAGCTTGTTTAACTGAACATCGTCAGTGGCGCAGATCACCAAATAGACATTATCTAGATCCCTTTCCTGGTAAACATCCTTCCGGTAAGAAATATCTCCATGTTCCACCATCTTTTGTAAGGCTGGTGTCAAGGAAGGGCTTACCACCGTAATTTCACAGCCACACTGAAGCAGGGCGGATATTTTGCGTTCCGCCACACTGCCACCGCCCACCACTAGGCATTTTTTATTCTCAAGATTTAAGAATACCGGGTATAGTTCCACCTCTTACCATCCCAACTATGTTAGTCAATTAACTTACACAATTTCATGCAGGTAACTCCATCATCCACTCATTGTTTCCCATCAAACTGAACAAATTTTGACTTAAACAAAAAACTCAGTCCTACGGACTGAGTTGAAAAGCACAATAACATCGACCACCTCCCTATCCGCGTAGGGTTATCAGTGTTCAGGAACAGTCAGGTATCCTGGCTTGGGTTCCTTGCTGTTTCCGCTCCTTCCCCAAAGGATGCCTTACTTTTAAACCCTTATCAGACATCGCTTCGAGTGGATTACTGCGGTCAGTCTCCCCCTCACAGTGGCGGGACCGCACCTTTCCCCCTGTAAACTCATCAGTTGAGCCCAGGGGTCCGGTTTCCCTGTTCAGCCCTTTGACCGGGCACCTGTTCCCATTTTCAGTTGTCAACTATTTTATTACTATTCGCTGTTCATATTATTATTCCTGCTGCCAACTAAAAAAACTAACTCCTCGCACTCAGATTGCTTCTTTCCGAAACCGCTGCTGCTGTCCGCTCAAAGGTAAGTCAGCAGAACCTTTTCCTCAAGCATATCCAAAATGGTTGTTGTTTTGCTGTATCAGATTGATCACAGCATCAAGATCCTCTGCTCCCTTTTCATTCTGACGGCCTATGATCACAGCTTTGATCTTCAACTTCCTGCATGCCTTTATTTTCTCATCAGTGCCTCCCTCTTTGCCGCTGTCTTTCATAACCACATAATCCGCACCATATTCTTTGAACATGGCAAGATTAAGCTCCTCACTAAAGGGGCCTAAGGCTGCGATGATGTCCCTCAGCTTAATATTATTTTTTTGGCATTCTGCAATACTTTCCGGTGTGGGAAGCACTCTGTAGACAAACCTGTTGTTTCCTCTTAATGACTCAAAGTCTTTGATATTTTTTGAGCCTGTGGTAAAGAAAACACAGCCCTTTACACCTTTCAAAAATTCCTTGCATTGGCTAATGGAGTCCAGATATATACAGTCTTCAATATCTTTCGTTTTCCTGCGTACATACCGTATATAGTTAATGTTAAATTTCTCGGCAGCCTCTCTTGCAATTCTTGTGATTTCAGCTGCATAGGGGTGGGACAGATCCACTATTATATCGATAGAATTGTTGCGTATAAAATTTTCCGCTTCTTTCTCATCCATGGGGAATACTATCAGATTTTCATCATCTAAAAACTCCCGCTCCGCTTCTGTAGCTGCTGTAATAATATACTCCATCTTACCCTTAATTTTTTCGACCAGTTCTACTGTTTCACATGTTCCCCCAATGATCCATATCAAATTTATACCCCCTTGGAGTAATCATCTTATCTCCTTTGATGTATGTGCTACTGCTGCCGATGATCAGAACTGTGGTCATATCCACAAATTCATAATCTATATTGGAAAGGGTTGTTATCACCTTTTGATTTCCTTCCCTGCCTGCGTTTTTAACAATCCCTACAGGTGTGTCGGGTTTTTTATGTTTTAAAAGGATATCAACAGCTTTTTTCAGGTTCATGGAACGCCCCCGGCTCCTGGGATTATATAATGCTACAATAAAGTCCGCCGCTCCGGCGCATTCCAGCCTTTGCTCTATTACCTCCCAGGGTGTCAACAGGTCGCTCAAGCTTATAGAACAGAAATCATGCATTATCGGAGCCCCCAGTTCCGCAGCAGCGGCAAAACAGCTGGTTACCCCTGCTATGATCTCCACATCTATATCTTCAGCAAGCTCCAGTATGGGGCCGGCCATTCCATATAAACCTGCATCTCCGGTGCTGATAATGGAAGTGACAAAACCCTCTTTTACCTTTTCAATAGCCAGCCGACATCTCTCGATTTCCCTGCGCATGCCTGTGCTTATTACTTCTTTGCCCTCAAGCATGTCCTTGATCAAATCCACATAAAACTTATATCCCACAATGACCTGTGAATTATTGATGGCTTCAATAGCACTTAAGGTCATACTTTCCCTACCGCCTGGCCCCAGTCCAACCACATAGAGTTTGGTCATAACTTTTTCCTCCCTACAGAAACTGTCACACCATCCAGTGATCTTTTCCCTACTATAATTTCCCCTGAAGCTAAATAGGCGCATGGTTCGCAAACACAGCCCACACCAACCGCACCTTTAACAAAAGGACTCCCGGCAAAGCTTTGTTGGACGGAGTTAATTTGCTCCTTGGTAAAGGTCTTAAAATCGCAGCCTAGTTCCTCACAGGCTTGAATCAAGCCCTGTTCTTCCTTTTTTAGGTCAATGCTTGCTAGACAATCAATAGATTTAATGCTTAAATCATTTTCTTTGAAAACTGTGTAAATAGCATTTAATATATCATCCTTTGATTTCCCTTTTCTGCAGCCTACTCCCACTGTAAGGTTTTTGGGCCTCAAAACGCAGTATGGTTGATCACAGGATATTGCTGTGCGGGAAGTTATAAAAAGACAGCCATCATATCCGGTATCCGAGATTCTGGGGTAATTGATCTGCTGGTTAATTTCAGAGATAACGCGCAGTGTGCCGCCATTTACCATGATAGATGTTATTGTTTTTGCATCTTCCATATTTTCGATGACCAGGCCGCACCTCTGGGCAAACATATCCACAGCCTCTATTCCCCTTCCTTCAGAGGCCGTGGTTATGACAGCCGGGGCGCCGATGGCTTCTGCTATTTCACGGGCAAGGTCATTTGCTCCCCCTAGATGCCCTGATAAAAGGCTGATAGCGTATCTCCCCAGATCATCCACAACCACAACAGCCGGATCCCTTGTTTTATCCTTGATATATGGCGCGATCAACCTGACCGCGATCCCCACAGCACAGACAAAAACAATGCGGTTATATTCTTCAAAGATGGCACCGATCTCATACTTAACCCCAGCTGGATATTCCTTATTGCTGTAAATGTCTGTGTTGGGAATCCTCTGGCTGATGGTTTTGGCCATTCTCTCTCCCGCGTCAGTAAACGATATGACAGCACACTTCATTGAACCGCTCCCCTGAAACCGTGGGCAAAGGTGGAATCATAAAGCTTTGACCTCTCATATTCACCATCTATAAAATCCCCTACAAGGATCATGGCAAAGTTTTTGATTCCATGATCCTTTACTTTTTGTGCGATATCATCCAGGGTCCCCTTGATTATTTTTTGATCCTCCCATGTGGCTTTATATACCACAGCAACTGGCACATCGCTTCTTCCGTACCCCTGTTTCAGCTTTTCAACTGCCTTTTCCATATTCCCCACTGACAAAAAGATAGCCATCGATGCTTTATGAGATGCTAGAAGTTCAAGGGATTCAGAGCTTGGCACCGGAGTCCTGCCCTCAAGCCTGGTGATAATAACAGTTTGACTGACACCCGGCAGGGTAAACTCACTTTTAATCGCTGCACAGCTGGCTGTAAAGGAACTGACACCAGGCACTACCTCATATTCAAGGCCCTTTTGCTCCAGCAGATCCATCTGCTCCTTGATGGCTCCGTAGATCGATGGATCTCCTGTATGGAGCCGCACAATGTTTTTCCCTTTTAAGGCTTCCCGTTCCATCACTTCGATTATTTCTTCCAGGGTCATGGATGCGCTGTTATAAAAGACACACCCTTTTTTGCAAAAAGTTAGATGCTCTTTTGACACTAGGGAGCCCGCAAAGATGACAACATCAGCCTCTTTAAGCAGTCTTCTGCCTTTGACCGTAATAAGATCCACATCCCCTGGGCCTGCGCCTACAAAACTGATCACGCAAGTTTCCTCCTTCCGATAATCAAAGACATGTAATCAGTGTCTTTGATGATTTCATCCCTTGCAGAAAGCAGCTGTTCATCTTCACATGTGCATCTTTTGACATACACATATTCAAAACCATGCTTCTCCAAAATATCCAGGATCTTTTCTTTGTTTTTATAGGTCTTGAGAATGCAAACAGTGTCCGCTGACCTCAAGACCTTTTCATCCGGCTCACCATCGCACAGATAAAAGCTTTCCTCTTTCAATGCAATGGGCATTTTTACACGATTGGCGGCTGCCAGAAATGAGGTCACCCCTGGTACGGTTTCCACCACGATGCCCAATTTCGTCAACTCCTCCATCAGATAGCAAAAGGTGCTGTAAACCATTGGGTCACCCAGGGTCAAAAACACCCCGCTCTCTCCCTCTTTTAATTCTTTATCTAGTACAGCTGCAGCCCTGGCGTATTTCTCCCTTCCTGATCCATCCATTGGGAAATCTAATTCGATAACTTTTTTGCCCTCTAGATAATCCTTGGCAATTTTTCCCGCAAAGCTCTCTGTGCTGCTTTTCGGTATAAATACCACATCAGCTTGTTTGATCAGCTTATATCCTTTGACCGTTATATACTCGCCATTACCTGGCCCTACACCAATTCCGTGTACTCTTTTCACGGCTTTCTTCCCCTCGCTAAAAATATTGGATTTTGCGCTTTTAAAATCCCTGTTTGCTCCATGTATGATACCTGGAACAGTTTCAGTTCCACATCTGCGTAAGTATAATGGTTCAAAAGATCCACAAACATATTGAGATTCTTTAAAGTTATAAAGTTTGCAGCGATAATCCCCCCAGAAGGCATTTTTTCATGAACCCTTTCAAAGATCTGCTTTAAATTTCCCCCACTGCCGCCGATAAAACATTTGTTTATCTGGCGGATCACCTGGAGGCATTGGGGCGCCTGCCCTTTTATAATCTCAACAGCTATACCGAATTTTGCTGCATTTTGACCTATCAGCTTTACTCCCTCTTCCTTTGCTTCAACTGCAGTGACAGAAGCCCCTTGTAAGGCAGCCTCAATTGAAATTGACCCTGTGCCTGCCCCGATATCTAAAAAGATATCACCTTTTTCTATTTCCAAAGCGGCTATAGCAGCTATCCTGACATCAAATTTGGTCACAGGAACACTGCCTCTGATAAATTCTTCATCCCTGATCCATCTCATGTTCTACCACCACCACTGAGAGGTTGGAGTGATTCTCTATATCTTCTCCTATTCTCCTTACCACAATCTTCTCTTCAGGATATGACAGGTCAAACCCCGCATAGATACAGCCTGTAATCCCCATTTGGTGCAATTTTTTCGAAATATAGCCCGGAGTATGCTCCTGGTCTGTCAGTATTACACTAATTCCGCTGTGCCTCACCCTATCAAGGCTGCCTTTTCTTCCGTGAAGGCTGATAAAACAGGCATCGTGCCAATCTTTTTTGAGTTTACACATCATATACTGAAAAGATGACAGCCCGGGGATCACTTGATCAATGGTTATCCCCTTTTTTTTGAGATATTCCACAACGCCGAAAAAACAAGGGTCACCTGAGGCAAGGATGTCTAGATCATCGTGCTCCTTGATCAAATTCATAATTTCTTCTACCTTTTGTACAGCTATGACCTTAGCCCCGATTTTTTCGATAGCTTTGGAAATCCTGCCAAAAGCAACCAGGCATGGTGAGGAGGATATAATCCCTAATGCCTCTTGGGTCAAATATCTTATATCACCAGGCCCAGCTCCGATAACACGAATCATCTTAAAGCACCCCGTATTTCATGGAATAGATGTATACCTCAATATCAAAATCATCATCCTTAAGGTATTTCCTTAACCTTTCCATACAGCCCCTTTTCATCTCCTGCAGGACAGTTCGATAGCCGGATTTAATAATGGTTTCCAGTGCTTCTTCTGTAGTAGTGCAGGCTTTAACCTGATTTAAAAGATCAAGGGGTGCCCCGGCAAAAGCAAGGTAATAGATAAAGGCCTCCATTCTGAGATCGCAAACCCTGCTGTGGGTATTGAATGCGCCCAGAGACAGTTTGGAAAGCTTGCCTATGTGCCCCACCAGGGTAACTTTTTTAAACCCCTTATGGTAGACATAAAGAATAGCTTCACCGATATAGTTAGATACCTTGACACCTTTTCCCGCAAGCCCTAACTGTTTAACCATATTTTCACCATAATTTCCCGGGAACAGGATAATCTCCCGGTATCCCTCATCATACAACAGATCAATCTCCAGATAGATGGTTTCCAGCAGAGCTCTTTCCGACATAGGTTCAACTATTCCGGTGGTCCCTAAGATGGAAATACCCCCTTCTATGCCAATACTGGGATTAAAGGTTTTTTTCCCGATTTCAGCACCGCGAGGGGCATAGATCAGAACATCAAAACCATCGGCTGAGACCTTTCTGATTTCATCTTGGATCATTTTGCGGGGTGCCGGGTTGATCGCAGCTTCACCCACCTTCCCGAAAAGCCCCTTTCTTGTTATCCTTCCTATACCTTCCCCGCCATCGATAACGATCTGCCTGTCTGCCCTTCTTGAAACCCTTGCACAGATTTCCATGCCATCTGTTACATCGGGGTCATCACCCCCATCTTTAATGATGCAGCAGGAAGCATAATTCGGTCCCAGTTCAGGAGAGACCACATCCAGTTCCAGTTTCACTCCAGAGGGGGTGTCTATGGAAACCTTTGATATCTCTCTGTTTTCATGCAGCATGATCACACATGCCTTGGCTGCAGCAGCACTACAACTGCCGGTTGTATAACCACAGCGCAGTTTTTTACCCCCCTTTACTACAAACATATCTTTCATCTTCCCACCGCCATATAGAGCAGAGCATTAACGACAGCTGCAGCCACATTGCTTCCTCCCTTGGTGCCCACAGTTGTTATGGAAGGAACATCAAGCTCTCTAATAGATTCCTTTGATTCTGCAGCCCCCACAAAGCCAACCGGTACACCTATGATCAATGATGGGCTTACCCTGCCCTGTTTGATCAACTCCCCTATCCTGAATAAAGCTGTTGGGGCATTCCCTATCACATAGATATCCACTTGATCCTGGGAGGCGATATCTACAGCTGCATAGGAACGGGTTGTTCCCTTTTTTTGAGCCAGTTCTTTTACCCGTTCATCATCTATATAGCACTTCAATTCAGAACCCGACTTTTTGAGGGCCTTTTTATTGATGCCGGACCAGGCCATTCTGGTATCTGTAAATATCCTGCACCCCTGTGCCAGCAGCTTTAAACCGGTGTTAATAGGACCATTTTTAAACACAACAATGTTCTGATAATCAAAATCACCGGTGGTGTGTATCATTCTTTTCACAACAGCAAGCTCATTTTCATTAAAGTTCATCCCAATTATAGCCTGCTCTATTATTTCCATACTTTTTTTCTCTATCATAGCGGGATCATTTAAATACATTTACCTGCCCCCCTTTCCTCTGTTAGCTGCATAATCCAGCATAGATAAAAAAGAATTCATATTGCCTAAAAAACTGATATGGGGATAGCCTGCCAGCACATTTTTATATCTGTGGCCACCCGACCATGCTGCATCAGCTTTGGTTTTTTTAATGCTGTAAACGGTATCGGAATTTGACGACACTGTGATCGATTTATGGAATTCATGGCCGGTCAACCTATCCTTAGCTTTTCCCAGCATACAGTCTTTTTTAAGCTCAATATCAATGTAGCCAAAGTTCTGCAGTTTATCTGTCATCAAGCTCTTTCCTGGGAAAACGCCCACCATTCTGCTGTCCTCTATGTATTCCATCAGATACATAAACCCGCCGCACTCAGCATAGATACAGCCTCCCCCATCGGCAAAAGCTTTAATCGATGCCAGCATTGTTCTGTTTGCGGCAAGTTCAGTTCTATAAAGCTCAGGGTAGCCGCCTCCCAGGTAAAGGAGGTCACAGGGTGGCAGTTCCCTGTCTTGAAGAGGGGAAAAGTATTCAATGTTACAGCATTTGCTGAGCAGCTTCAAATTTTCCCTATAGTAAAAGGAAAAGGCCGGATCCCGGGCTACTGCCACAGTGATCTTTCTCACTGGGGGGTAATCCACCGGTATAAAATCCAGCTCTTCCATCAGCTTCACCAATAAATTTAAATCTATATTTTGTTTGATAATATCAGCGGCCCATTGGATGCGGTTATTTAGATCATCTACTTCAATGCTCTGAATAAGCCCCAGGTGCCTGCTTTTCAGTTCCAGGTCACTCATCTTTGGTATGAAACCCAAAAGATGAAGGCCTGTATACTTTTGGATGGGTTCCTTTAACAGTTTGTATGTTCTTTCACTCACCTGGTTCAGGATCACAGCTTTGATAGTAGAGCCAGGAAAGTCAGCCATGCCTTTTATCTTGGGAACTGCGGAAAACATCTCTCCCCGCGGGGTAAAAACCAGGATTGCATTTACGTTTAATGTTTTGGCAATGTCAAAACTCGAATTTTCATATGTATTGTATATCCCGTCAAAATACCCCATTGCTCCCTCGATGACACAGTATTCCCCTTCCCCCATTAAAAGGGACATTCCCATGCCATCCACACCCTGAAGGTGCATGTCCAGGTTTCCAGCCTCCTTTCCAGAGGCTGTTTGGATAAAAGCAGTATCTATATAATCCGGGCCGGTCTTAAAGCCGCATACATTAAAACCCAGATCAGCAAGTGCCCTGATGATGCCCATAGTAACAACAGTCTTGCCGCTTCCGCTCGCCGGTGCTGTGATCATAACTCCTTTCATGTTATTCAGCTCCTTAAATGGACTTTTCACCTTGCAATAAAGTTTTGAAGTCCATATCATTTTCGTGGTTTGTGGAATCATCTTCATTTACAGTAGCAGAGGGATCTCATTAAACAATTGCATCCCAACTGCATTCACATTCCAGGTCATATTCATAGCTCTCTAAAGTCTCAAGAAAATGTGGCAAATAACCCGGTATGGAATTGCGATACTTTTTTGCATACAAAAACCTTTCCTTGTCATCATAGATGATGCCCAGCAAATCTCCACTATGGGCGCCGATTATTCCCAGGCCTCCTGTGTTGTGCATGATATCCTTTAGCGATTGGTAAATATCATAGGGAAGCCTGGGAAAATTCCTTTCAATGCTCAATGTTGATGACAGAGCGATCTTTGATAGATCAGCTGTTCTGATCCCCTCTTTTAAAAGACCAAGTGTATCCGCCATAGGCAAAAGGGGTGGCAGTTTTCTTTTATTAAATGAAATGGTATCGATTATCTTTTTGCCTTCAAAGGCAAGAATATAAAATTTCATGTAAGGCCCCAGCTGTTCGTGGTTCTTTCCCTCTTTATAATCAAACAGGGTCATCTCTCTGAATATGATGCTGTCGGTTGGTTCTATTTTGATAAATTCTTCAATAACCTCAGCTATGTCATATTTTCTGTTGAACAATTTCAATAAACTTATGTAAACCCCGCAGAGGTCTGCTGTAGAACCGGCAAATCCTTTTCCTACGGGTATTGATGATCTAATATCTATATCAAAAGAATCACATAAATCACCATAGCCCCATCGCTTGAGGAGGTTTTCCAATAGAGCTGAGGATTTTTTGTATTTAAACCTATGGACCGGGTGTTTGCATTCCATTACTTTCACTGTGGTAAACAGATTCACCGGGCAGGACACCAACATATCGGTCCCCCGATAATTACCCTGTATGATTTCCCCACAACTCCCCGGGAAAATAGTCACTGCCTCCATAAAGCCCACTCCTGACAAAGACTAATGTCACCATATGTTATAACTTCTCCAATCATCATTTCACCTTAAAAACATAAAGTAATTGCTAGGTAGATAAGCACAAAAAGAATTTCTGAACTATACATAATTGTTATTGCCCTTTTGATATCATCTCTTTCTACTGTTCTGTTTTGATCACCGATCACAGGTTTATGCACTAGCTCACCAAAATAAGTATGAGCCCCTCCTAGCTGTATGCCCAGCAAACCAGCAACTGCCCCCTCAGGATAAGCGCAATTAGGGCTTTTATGGTTTTTTCGGTCCCTGATCATGATCATGAAGCCCTGGAGAGGGTTATACCTGAAAAGCGAAGAAACACACATCAAAATGCCGGTAAGCCTTGACGGTATGTAATTAAACAGATCATCTGTTTTTGCAGGAATAAGACCGATATCCCTGTATTTTTCATTCATATAACCTAACATCGAGTCCATGGTATTCACCATTTTATATACAAAGGCCAGTGGGGCACCGCCGATCATGGCAAAAAGGAGGGGAGCGATCACCCCATCTGCTGTGTTCTCTGCCACAGTTTCCACAGTTGCCTTGATGATCTCTTCTTCATTGAGATGAGCAGTATCCCGTCCCACAATAAAGGACACTCTATATCGGGCTTCCTGAAGCCCCTTTGCGAGTGCAACATATACTTTCATCGCTTCCCGATGTAGGCAGCCAGCTGCGATACAGGTATATAAGAAATATGTGTTAACCAGATGGTAAAAAAGGCTGTTTCCCTGTAACAACCTTAATATGTAATATGGTACAAAAAAGGCAATCAGAATATTAACAACAACAATCAGGCCACCCAAAATCTTAAGCCCATTGTCACTTTTGGCTACTTTCCGGGCTAATTTTTCCTCACATCCTATTATTTTTCCCATTAATTTTATGGGATGAGGAAAAGAGTGGGGGTCACCTATCAACACATCAAGAAAAATTGCAATCAAAAGGTCGATCATGATATTACTCCTGAAAGTCCGTAGATATATCCAAAATCGTTATTTTCTCTGATTTTCTAACCTATTTTTCTATACCTTTCCTCGCTTTGACTCCCTTAGTGTAGTAGTGTTTTATTTCTTTCATCTCTGTTACCAAGTCCGCCTTATCGATTAATTCCTGAGGGGCATACCTGCCGGTTAAAACAACTTCGGTTCTTTCATTTTTCTTGTCAAGCATCTCTAAAACCCTATCTAACGGGAACAGTTTACAGTGCAATGCCACATTTATCTCATCCAGTACCACCAGATCGTACTCACCTGATGCCAATATTAGCTCACACTCTTTTAAGCCCTCATTAGCCTGCATCAGATCCTCATCAGCCGGTTTTTTAAAGAAGCGGCCACACCCATATTGCTTAATCTGAAATCCCTTAAGATAATTCCCAGCATCCAGCTCACTGCATTTCATTCCTTTAATAAACTGAGCAAAAAATACTTTTTTTCCCGCGCAGACGGCTCTCACCGAAAGACCCAGCGCAGCGGTAGTTTTACCTTTGCCATCACCTGTATAAACTTGAATAAAGCCCTTATCCATTTACTTCCTCCCGCATTTTTCCTAAAAAAAACTCCCTGCAGCAGGGAGTTTTTTTCAAAATAAAAACCATCCGAGAAGATGGTTTATAACCAATTGCTCATACTTCCCGCCGAAGTAATACCATTCAGGCAGGTCTCCTGGCTCACGCCTCATCCTCCTCCACCCTTCCCGGCATATGCCAGTGGTCTGTGGATTCGTCTTCGTTTACAGTAGCGGGGGCTGCAGCGGATTTTCACCGCTTTCCCTTTTAAACAAAGTACCTGAATGTTGCATCTATTCTGTTTGGATAAATTATAACCGTTATGTAAATTCAGATCAAGGTGTACTATCAACAAATCTGTGTCAACTTATTCTTGCCAAAGATAGAAAACATTGCTGCCCGATTAAACTGCATTTGATGAAACAACATATCTTTCAGAGGCAAAATTCCCATCAAGCCAACTCCTGAAAAAGATCGATCAGTTTCTCATTACTTTGATGGTCTTTCACCGCAACCCTGATATATGATTTATCAAGGCCGTCAAAGCTGGAGGCCTTTCTTATCATAAAGCCCTGTTTGATAAACTCATCAAATACAATATCCTCATCATATTTCAAAAGCTTTAATAAAATAAAATTGGCATGGCTGTTAAAAGCCTTGAGCCATTTTACTTGCGACAGGCTCTTTAGCATATATTCTCTTTCTTTGTTGATATATTCTTTCGTTCTTTCAATATAAGCCCTGTCTTTGAAAATACACCTTCCCGCCGCATTGGCGAAGGCATTCACACTCCAGGGCATTTCAATTTCCCTATACTTTCGTGCAAACTCCGTTGAGGCAAACCCATACCCCAACCTGAGCCCCGGCAGAGCAAAAAACTTTGTAGCTGCCCTCACTATGCACACATTAGACTGTGTTTTAAACATACTGATACTATCATAATCAGTTGGACAGAACTCAAAAAAAGCCTCATCAAGCAACAAAAAGGCCTCTCTGGAGCTCACAAGGTCATATACAGATTGAAGCACGGGCTCCGGTATTCTCAGACCGGTAGGGTTGTTAGGGTTGCCAAGAATCAAGAGATCCCCGGCTTGTAAACTATTCTCAAGTTTTTCAAGGTCGATGCTGAAACCGTCAGCCAATGGAAGCTTTAACACCCTTTTTCCGAGGACCACTGGCCTTTTGATATATTCAATAAAGCATGGGGTGAAAACAACTACCCTTTCAAAAAGGAGACACACATTATTAATAATTTCCATTGCCCCATTGCCCAGGATGACCTGGTCCTGATCACATCCTAGATATGCCGCCACATTTACTTTCAGTTCTCGGTATTTTATGTCAGGATAGCACACAAGTTCAGCATAGGCAGCATTTATTGCATCTTTAAGGCATTCCGGAGGGCCCAAGGGGTTTATGTTGCTACTGAAATCAATAATCTCACCTTCGAATTTGTCACTATAAGATAGAACATCTCCACCATGAATCATCATTTCACCTCAAAGGATCCTTTTATCGGACATGAATTGATATAGCATTATATAGGATATTAATGAAAAAATAAAGGGTTGAGGGAAACAGGGTTTTCCTTCAACCCTTGTTGCTCACATTAAAATATTAAATGAGCCTGCTATTTCAGATAATTCACAGCGATTGTTTTTTTCAAATCCTTTTCACCGGTGAGGGGTTCTACCGGGTGGCCTAAAGCCACTGCTGACACAGGTCGATAACCTTCCGGCAGATCAAGTTTCTTTAAAAGATCAGGTGAGTTATTCAAAGGACCTATACATCCCATCAGATAGACACTGCCTAAACCCATGTCTGTGGCGGTAAGCAGCATATTTTCGATCACGCAAGCCGCATTGCAGTATTCTATACCTGGGATCTTCGTGTTCTTGGTGCTGGATACGATAACAACTGTAGGAGCGCCATATAACGGATCCATATCAGGTCTGCCAAAAAAATTAGCAGTTGCCTTAGAGAGTTCATCCAGCAGTTCTTTGTTTTGGAGAACTGTCAGGTGAAGAGAATCATAGTCACGCATACCGACAGGCGCAGCACATCCAGCCCCTAAAATGGTATCCAAGACTTCGTCAGATATTTGATCCGGCTTAAAAGCCCTGGTGGATCTTCTCATTGCAATAGCCTTTAATGTTTCCATAGGATAATTATCCTCTCTTGTTTATTCATATAGAAAAAACCTTATCCCCATTACAGTTTGACTGTTTTACTCTCTCCGCTCAGGGAGCAGAAGTCAGCCTCACCCTCTTCAATATAAAAAAGCTCAAAAATTGAGTCATCTACAGAGTACAAATTCTTCAGTTCAGGCATTACTTCCAGTGCTTTTGCCTTGGTTTCAGGAGTGGTATGGAATACAGCTTTCCCCCTCAGACGTATCCATCTGCCATCAGGTGCCGCTGTGCATACCTCAAAATAGGGGTTTTCCTGCAGTTGCTTGTAAACCTTCTTTTGATTGTTTGTGCAGAACCACAGCTTACCTTCATATTCCATCACAAAACCGAAAGGACGAACCCGGGGCTTATCCCCTTCCACAGTAGCAAAATAAAAGGTCGGGTTCTCGGTTAAAAACTTAAGAACTTCTTTCACAATATAACCTCCCTTGCATGATTATTTATCAATAACCGGCAAACCTATAATTACTATATATAATTATACACCTTAATTTGGTTATTTTCATAAAAACTGAATCAGAGGCCCGCGGAAAAACCCCCGCACTGCACAGCTCCTTTGCCAAAGAGGAGAACGGTAAGTTGCGGCGCTAGTAACATAAACAGTACGGTAAAACTATCCCTCAAGTGATCCGGTAGACCCATTAGGTGAGAAGCAACAAAGCAAGCCTTGCATCTTTAAAGTTGCACTGTCAGTTTATCTCCATACTGGATAGTCCGTCTGAGGCATGCTCCTTGTTTTATACTGGCGAAGATCTCCTCTTTATACTGGGGAAACCAGCGACAGCCTGCTAAAGCAGTAACCCCAGTTCCCTTGAAAGCCTGGGGGTAGAGGGGAGTGGTTGCCCCGGTGAGAATAACCTCCCTGGCTTTACGGCAATAGGAAATAACCTTGGTAAATGTATCATTGAGAAGGGATGAACTGGTCAAAACAATCAGGTCACAGAGAGGCAGAAGTTCCTCCTGCTGTTCTTCAGGATAAACACCCTCCGGATTTCCTCTGTCAAATAAAATCAAACGGCTAACCCTGGGCTCCAATTGCTGGGCGATGGGTTTGATATTCCCGATCATTCCCACCACATCACTGGGACGAGCATCAAAAACATCAGCTGCATCCAAAACTCTGGTAGAAAGTGAATCATAATCAGCGGCTGCATTAGAAACCGCAACACCTACCGCCCTATACTGGGGATTATCCCTCAGCATAAAGGATGCTATCTCCTGTGCATCCTTACCGATGATCTCTGAAGCCTCCGGCAGAGACTGAGCTTCATTCTTTGTTTCATTGAGATTATAAGCAACACCTATTCCCCCGTCATCAAGCTCCACTGCCACCAGTTTTTTCCCTATACAATAATCCCTGACCTTTTTCCCATCAAGACGCGGCAGAGCATTTTCATAGACCTTTTGCAGCATCACAATCACTCCTCTCCAAATGGATAACTCAAACATAAACAATATTTCTTTTTCCTTCGAAATCAGCTATTTTAATATCCATATTATAAAGTTTACTCAGATTACTAGAAGTCATTACTTCTAGTGTTTCACCCTCTTTCAGCATTCTGCCTTCTTTAATCATCAACACCTCATCTGCAAATCTCATTGCCAAGTTGGGGTCATGCATAGATACAATGGCACAGCACCCCTTTTCCTCTACTATTCCCCGCAGTATTTCCATGATTTTATGCTGATTATAAAAATCCAGGTGAGAAGTGGGTTCATCCATAATAAAATACGATGCTTCCTGTGCGATAGCCCGGGCTAGAAAAACCATCTGCCTTTCCCCACCGCTTATTTCCATATAGCATTTATCCCTTAGATGCCCTATACCCAACATGTCAAGAGCCTCTTCCGCAATCAGATAATCTTCTGCTTTTGGCCTGCCGAAAATTTTCAGATATGGATTTCTTCCCATCACCACCATATCCAGTACTGTATATGGAAAAACCCCATTATGTTCCTGGGGTACATTAGCCATCAGCCTGGCAAGCGCCTTTCTCCCCAACTGCTGGACATTATAACCATCGATCAGTACTTTGCCCCTGCGGGGTTTCAATGTACCATTGAGCAGCTTCAGAATAGTCGTTTTTCCCGAACCATTGGGTCCGAGTATTGCATGGATTTTACCCTGTTCAATGGTAAAACTGCATCCACTGATAAAAATATCCTCATTATAACCAAACTCTAAATCTATAGCTTCAATCGCCATAAAATACCACCTATCTCCAGGCACTACCTCTCCCTTTTATCAACAGGTACGCAAAAAAAGGAGTACCGATGGCAGCAGTGAGAATACTGATGGGGATCTCTGCTGAGATCAGGCTGCGGGCGATATTGTCCATCAAAACCACAAAAGCCCCTCCGATCAGCATAGACATAGGGATTGAGTATTTATGGTCAGGACCAACAATAATCCTGGCCGCATGAGGGATAACCAATCCCACCCATCCAATACTACCTGACACACTGACACAGCTTGCTACTATCAAAGTACCAAACCCAAGCAAAACCAATCTGAAACAGCGGGTGTTTATTCCCAGTGAAGAAGCCTCTTCATCCCCCAAAGAAAGAACATTTACCTTCCAGGAAAGAAGAATTATTAAAAGCATAGAAGGTATTAAAATAACAAGAATATTTAATACCATATACCAATTAGCCCGATAAAGACCACCCATAATCCAAAAGACAATAGCCGGCAGTTCTTCATAAGGATCTGCAGTAAATTTGATAAATGACAGTGCTGCATTGGCAAAACTCCCTACGATCATTCCGGCCAGGATCAGCATAACAACAGGTTCACCCCGGCTGATAGAAGCTATACTATACGACAGAATCATAGCCAAAATACCAAATATAAAGGCTAATATCTGAACTAGATAGGGAATAGATATATAGCGGGATAACACAATACCCAATGCAGCACCTAAACAACAGCCTGCCGAAACCCCAAGTATATCAGGGGAAACCAGGGGATTACGAAATACCCCCTGGAAAAGGGCTCCAGCTGTGGAAAGAGCCGCCCCTACCAGCACAGCAAGTATAATACGAGGCAGCCTTATATAATAAAAAACACTTGTTTCTGAGCTAGCCAACCAATTTGATGGTGCAGTTGTTAACAACTGCACCAATCTCATTGGTTCTATTCTGTATCTTCCGATGAAAAAAGAGATAACCACTGCACATATGAGTACGGCTACTGCCAGGATGATCTTAAGAGCAACCTTGTTGCTGCCTTTAAACCGACTAGATTCCTCTCCCATCCAGATCACTGCCCCCAAGTTCAGTATAGCTCACTCCAAAGAATTCTTTATAATAATTGTTTACTTCTTTTTCTATATCTAAATCTTCAAAATGCTCAGGGTACAGGGTTTTGCTCAACCACAGAATTCCCATTGCTGACTGTGGGATGGGAAAGGACCACTGGCCTATTTTAGGGAAACTGTACAATTGATTATTTTTTACTGCTTTTAGGGCTTTAAGGGCCGGGTCCATTTTCAGAGCATCTTCCATGCTTTCTGTGCAATAAGGGTCAGCAATAATCACATCGGGATCCCATGCCACCAACTGTTCAGGTGATACACTCTGCCAGCCGCCTTTCAGTTCAGCTGCCACATTGATCCCACCGGCCTGTTCGATCAAATAATGCTGGTAAAAATCACTGCCGCAACTGGATAGGATACCATATGCCCCTGCCAGATAAACCCTCTTCCGTTCTGATTCTGGAACATCCTTCAACCTCTCTTTGATCATAGCTATTGTGTTATCATAATAATCTATAATTTTTTTAGCCTGCTCAGTACGGCCCAGCACTTCTCCCAGCAATAGAGTGGCCTCTTTCATCTCCTCAGCAGATTCAGGAATTATGACAAGGGTTGGTATGCCCTGTGTTTCCAACTGCTCAATAATCCCACCCTTACTTGCCTCTGCCCAGACACAAACAACATCCGGTTTTGTTGCCACAACTGCTTCCACATTAATACCGCTCTTTTTATCGCCAACCTTGGTCACATTCTTTATTTCCGGATAAACCCCAACTGTAAAAGGTGCTGTAGTAGAACCATTATCCACACCAACCAGTTTTTCCTGTCCCCCTACAGCAAAAACCAGGAACGTGCAGGGCCTCCAGGTAGTTACTATCCGGTTAACCTCAGCAGGGATAACTACCTCCCTTCCGGCCTGGTCCGTTACAGTCCTGGTATCAGCACTTGTCTGCCCTGTCTGAGTTTGAGCACACCCGGTAAACAGGCAAAGTGAAAGGAAAATACAGAAGAACAATAATAACCATTTTTGCCATTTAAGTTTAACCATATCGGCTCATCCCCTCCCTCAATCATTAATCAGTATTTGAGCCGATTTCTGTCTAATATACTGTTAGTTTTACTACATCACTCACCCAATAAGATCCATCGTACTTCTCAGTATCACCAGCTATTACTTGTAATGAACCTTCCTGTTCAGAAAGAATTAATTTATCATCCTGCAGGACATATTCCATAACAAAATTTTTTTGAAATCCATCAGCACTGGTCACAGTGAGTTTGGTGCTGCCTTCTTTTGGTTTTGCTTTATTCAGAATAACAGATATCGGAACACCGGTATATTCCTTTGCTTCCTCTGCCTGGTCACAGCACTCTTTTTTCATTGCTGCTTCTATGGTAACTTCCTGCCCCGCAAAATCACTCAGCATGAATTCATAGGGATTTTCTACATTCCCTTCTACAGATGCCTTTAGTGCAACCTTGTCTTGATCAGAGCTTTCTTCTGCTGCGGTATTTTCTGTTTGATTATCATTTTCTGCTGCAGGCTCATTGTTTCCACTGCATCCAACCAACAATAAGGCCATCATCAATACTAAAATACACACCAAAAAACGCTTTTTCCTCACAGTAATCCTCCCCAGTTGATATTTTCAGTGACATTTCCCTTTTGTTAACCACGAAAAGCAAATTATTACCCTTGACTCACCCCCTTTTCAAAAACCAAAGCGGTTCTCCCATAATGCAGGAAGAACCGCCTGTAGTAACATATTTCTGTCTCCTTTCCGCAATGGGAGGCATACCAGTTACCCGATATACCCTATCGGTCTGCAGACCATGAAAGGCCTTACAGACTCGGAGTTTTTCTTTTAATTACAGCTTTTCTATTCTATTGAAGGTTTTTAGATAAAACAGATCTTACGTCCAAAACCAATATTATTATATTTTGTCCAATACTGTCAAGCATGTAGCGAAAGTACCTGCAGCTGTTCCTCCAAAGTTTGATAATCACAGCCTGATCTAATAATTTTCCATAATCCATTGATAAGAAACAGGACAATAGCTACCACATGACGAATATCCAACATAGAGACCTCACACTCCTTGAGGGGGAGTTGGCCATCTGAAAAGATGACCTTTTTGAGGTCTCTTTTTCTATATGAGACCCTCAATTACCTACAGAAATTGTACACAGCCCCCTAAACCGCACAGAGCTATGGTTCCGGTGATCGGCGCCGATGTGATAAAATATGAAGTAAAATCTAAATTAACAAAAGGAGTAGTACTGATGAAACTTGTTTATCAGGGTAAAACAAAGGATGTCTTTGCTTTGGAAGATGGAAATTATCTACTGAAGTTTAAGGATGATGTCACAGGAGAAAATGGTGTATTTGATCCAGGTGCAAATACAGTTGGTTTAACTATGGAAGGAGCAGGCAGGGCAGGACTGAGGCTGACAAAATACTTTTTTGAGATATTAAAAGAGAAAGGCATACCTACCCACTACATAGATGCTGATATAGAAAAGGCAACCATGACTGTTAAACCAGCTCAAGTTTTTGGCAATGGGCTGGAAGTCATCTGCCGCTATAGGGCTGTGGGGAGTTTTCTACGGCGTTACGGCATGTATGCAAAAGAGGGACAGCCTTTAGATGGTTTAGTTGAATTTACCCTGAAAGATGATGAACGCCAGGACCCACCTATCACAGAGGATAGCCTTGTGATGCTGGGAATCCTCACGCCTGAGGAATACAAAACAATCAAAAACCTGGCCAAAGAGATCAGCAAAATAGTCAAAGAAGAATTGGCTAAAAAGGGTATGGAACTCTATGACATCAAATTCGAATTCGGCAGAATTGGCGAAGACAAAGAGATCGCTCTGATCGATGAAATCTCAGGCGGAAACATGAGGGTTTATAAAGATGGTGAATACATTGAGCCGCTGCTTCTGGCAAAATTAGTGCTGGAAGATTGAAAGTCAGCCTGACATCAGTGCCTGATTGCCCCATCTCCTGGCAAAATCGATGCTGGAAAATTGAAAGCCCATAGATCAAGCCAAAAACAGTACCATCCCAGAAAAAACAATAAACAGTTGGTCACCAATGATGTTAAATAAAGGTACGGCAATTGCTCCACCCGATGCCGTACCTATTTTATATTTTTGATCCATGGTGAACATGAACATACAGTTTTAATGTTAAAAAAATATGTATGAAAATATACTCCCCACGCCCAATATTTATCTATAAATTACAACACCAACCTATAATTACTAGATATTATTATACACATTAATTTGGGGGGTCTACATGGAAACCTAGGTATTGTCCCTTTAAATCACAGAAGTTTGGTTCCGTTGTTCGAACACATAATAAAGCAATAAAGCAAACCTGGCACCCATTCTATAGAGTACGGTTCGATTTCCTGCCTAGGCCAACACCATATACCATCCCAAAAGCAGCCCCTAATCCAGAAAAAGCAATAAAGATCGGATCCCTGGTGAAAGCATATAAAGTAAAGCAAATTGCAGCGCCAACTGCGGTCCCAATTAACATTCCTAAAGCCATATAGTTTGTTTTTTTCTTCATATGAAATAAATCACCCTTTTCTGCGGCTTCTTTACCATCTATAGTTTACAAAAAATAAATATTTTGTCCATCAAATATACACTCTTCTACCCCTTCAGTCTTTCTTTTTGTTTATTTAGTTCCTTTGCCACCTCCAAATACTTTTTACTCAATGCTTCTTTTTCTTCTTCATCCACAACTTCATTGAGCCGACCGCCCAAAAAGGCCAATTCACACTCTAATTTGCTGATGCTCTCAGCTAAATCCTTGTATTCTACGCCGATTTCCTCCTTCATTTTCTGCTCTTTACATTTGGCTAAATAATAGTCATAATCGCCATCATAACAGTATAAACTCTGATTATCTATCACAAAGACCCTATTGGCCAGCCTTTTAATAAAATATCGATCATGGGAGACAAAAATAATACTACCCATATATTCATCAAGCACATCCTCGATCTTTTCTTTTGATGGGATATCCATATAATTTGTGGGCTCATCTAAAACAAGCAGGTTTGCACCGGATAGGATCAGCTTGGCAAAAACAACCCTGCCCTTCTCCCCCATGCTTAGATTGTCAATTCTTTTATGAACATCATCAACTCGAAAAAGTAAAGCCGCCAAAATTGACCTGGCATCATCAACAGTTGCTCCCACACTTAAAACATCATCCAGTACAGATGCATCATCATGCAGGCTGTCAAGCTCCTGGGCAAAATAGCCGATCTTTACCGAGGGATTGATGCTGATTGTTCCACTGTATTTTTCTAAGCCGCATATTGTTTTAAGAAAGGTTGTTTTTCCCGCACCATTATCACCGATAACAGCGATCTTGTCACCGCGCCTGATATCAAATGAAACCCCTCGCAAGATCTTCTTCTCACCGTAGTTTTTGGACAGGTTCTTCCCTCTTACCAGAAACCGCGGCAATTTAGTGCCGATAATATTTTTATTGATCAACTGAAAGCCCGGAGCAGTTGTTTTTTCCGGTTTGCTGATCGCAGCTTTTTCTATCCTTTCCAGCTGTTTTCTTTTCGCTTTAAATACATTGGCATGTTTTTTCGCTTTGGCTCTGTAAAAATCATGTGTTCCAGCAGCCTTATGTGCACCCTCATACCAGTTCTTTCTTTCATTTATTACTTCTTTTAAGTGCCTTATTTCCATCTGCTGCTTCTCATACTCTCTGGCAATGGTTTTCAGCTCATTTTCCTTCTGCACTTTATAATCGGAGTAATTGCCTGGATACACCTTAATACCTTTAGCAGTCAATTCCCATATTTTATTTACCACATTATCAAGGAAATAACGGTCATGGGATATAACAACTACCGGTTTATCAAGGCAATGTACAAAGTCCTCCAACCAATCATAACTTTTTAGATCAAGGTGGTTAGTTGGCTCATCCAATATAAGCAGGTCATAACTGCTGACCATGGCTTTGCAGAGTGCCAGTTTGGTCTTTTCGCCACCGCTTAAACTTGCCGCTCTCTGCGCCCACTTCTGCTGATCCAAACCAACCTTGTTAAGAGTCATCTTAACCTTTGCCTCGCTATCAGTTAGATTACTGCTGCTGCCTGAAACAGCCAACCTCAATAACTCATCATAAACAGTAATTGTATCTTCAAACAGAGGATACTGCTCTATATACAGAATTGTGCTATCTGCCGGGGAGAGCTTGATTTCCCCTTGATCAGGTGTTTCTTTTCCTGCAAGGATCCTAGCCAGTGTTGTTTTGCCGATTCCATTTATTCCGATCAACCCTATTTTATCTTTACCATTTATGCTGCCGCTGATATTTTCCAAGACAGTTTTACCTTGATAGCTTTTATAAAGACCCTGAAAACGCAGGTTCATACATCATCCCCCTTATTTTGTCAAGCTCTGAGAGATGACAGCTAAAAAAACAAAACTGCAGCAAACACCCCAGGTGTGTTACTGCAGCATTAAACCAAACTATTATATTTATTTTCCTGTAAGTGTTTTTTAACTATCATCTCTTAAAAAAGTGCACACTGATCCCCTTAAACCCAAGAAGCAAGCTTTGGGGAGGAGCACCTTTCAAGAAATATTAAATTTGATTAGTTAAAAAACACTATCCTCATTTTACTCCTCAAAAAATCTGTAATTTAGCTTTATTGTACCACAGTTAATATTAGAAGCAAAGGGAAGCAAGGGGACGTTCTTTCTGCTTCCTTTTGGAAGCAAGGGGACATTATTTAGTAAGTCAAGGGGACGGCTTTGACTCACTCCGGCCCGATCACCCAACCTGTCCTGGTAATCGGTCTGTAATCGGCCCGATCAGTCATGAATTTGTGACAGTAACCCCATCCCCTGTCACACCCTTGTTAATGTGCCAAGGGGACGAAGGCTTGACACATTTGAATTGGTAACAGTAACCCCGTCCCCTCGTCACAGTCACAGGGGGTCTTTACAGTATGGGGCAGCGGAAAAAGCTGCCCCTTATAGGTCATTACAGTTTTTTATTGAACTGCTTCAATATAGAGCAGTTCTTTCACATCACCTTTGAGATTGGGAACCTCAGCATTGACAGCATTGTCCACTTTTTTTAGTTTGCATTTGGCAATATCAGAAGCAGGCACATCAACAGAGAATCCGTCACTGGCAACGAACTTATAGTTGTCTGCTTCTACCATACCGAGGTCCGAGAAAATTTTTTGAACTTCTAAAGTGTCCGCTACAAAACAGATAGACTCGTTGGCAGTTTTAATATACTGCAAGTATTTAACGCTTAACTCCCCGGGAAGCTCAGGGCCTACAAACAACGGAGCGCTGTCACCTTCCATGGTAATGTAGTTCTTCATAAACTCATCAACAGTAGTAGAAGCGCTGTAGCCGTCTGTTGCCTGCATAGCAACTGGATCCACAGGATCTGCTGCAAAATTTTTCTCCACATAATCTTTAACAGCATAGGCAGAAACAGTAGTACCTTTGCTTTCAACTTCTTGGGGAGTAAGTTCCAAAATACCGGTTTCAAAAATATTGATCCGGCTCATAGAGCTTTTCTCTGTACTGGTTTTTTCACTGGGCTCTCCCTCGCTTTGTGCAGGAGGTGTTTGTTCATCTCCATTTGCGGTTTCATCTGCAGGAGAGCAGCCGCAGCAAATAAGCATCACACAAAGAACAAGACTTAACACCAGCATCAATTTTTTCTTCATTACCCTTCCTCCTCATTCTTAATTAATTTTTAATAAAGAACAATTAACAGCAAACAAACAGCATCTACCGCCCCCTTTCATCTATCAGATTTAAAGTTTATATATTTAAATTTGCATGATAGCGATCCTCGTTAACAGCTACCAAAACACCCATATTGGCCTGTGCACGGATATAGCATTCCAACATCAGATCCGCATTGACCATGGCATGTGTGGTTATACTGCGGCTGCCCACAGCAGCAGTAGGAACTTTTGCTCTCCGCCCCAGGGAATCCTCACAAATGGTTCCTGTGTGGGGAGCAGACATCGGGTAGCGGAGAGGCAGTTTCCTTCTGGCAGACATGTCATAAATTGGCGGATGGGTACACTGATAAAAAGGCTTACCAGTTACTAGTGTGTGATAGAGAGTATATCCTTGATATGCATACCAGCCCCGGCAGTTGTCAATGTTTTGATAAGGCAGCAAAAAATCATCCTCATCCAACCCTTCAATGACAGCCAGAAGAACCTTTTTCCCCTGCTCAAGTGCCTCTTCCATCAGGCTGCAGATTCCTTCGATATGATCTGGATACCCGATTTCAGAATAAACAGGTAGAGTGGAATTAAATTTTTCGATATTGTAAAGAACTCTGTTATTGCTGCACAGCCCTTTGAAATGCCACCCATCTTCAGCGACCAGCAGATAGTCAGGAAAATCTTTGATATAAGCAGGATCTATACCCTTATACTCCTCAGCAAAGTCTTCCTTTTTAATAATAGAGCGGATATGAGGTTCTTGAGCTAATACTGCCTCATCTCCGGGCTCACTCTGATAAACACCTGCCATATTGTGACACCAGGCACTGGATTGGAGATTGCCTTTCAATTCAGGTAACACAATATAGCCCTTAAGGGGGACAAGCCCTCCTGTGCTCACAATGAGCGAATAGAAACTATGCTTTTTAGCAAAACCAAGTATATAATCGAAAATAATCTTTGCTGTGTTTTTTCTTGTTTCAATAGTACATTGACCATAGGTACTGCTGAAAAATGGCTGAGTAAAACCAAGAAAAAGCCAACCAGGGTGATAATGGTTTACGACAGCTTCAGCTGCTTCTATGGTCCATTTGCTCCCTGCATTATCCCGGTCCCCGGGATAGGGGAATCTTTCTGCCAGTTTTTTTAGAGGCTGCAGAAATTCTTCATCCCGCTTGACTGGTTGGGCAGTGGCCAGATCAATTACTGCCTGCCATTCCCGGACATCGATAATCCCTAACATACCTCCCCCTCCCTACCATCTGTAAGGCTAGTGTCGCAGAAACTGCCGGTCATTTTCACTTCTGTTCCGCAATTAGGGCAAACATTGCCCTTCATATTGTAGGCAGAGAGTAATGCCCCACAGGACTGCGCACAAATTCTTTCGATCAAGACCTGGCCGCAGGAGGGGCATAAGGTGTTGATCAACTGAGTACCGATATAATTGCTAAAATATGTATTGGGCAGAATTTTTCTACACTCTTTGACTTTTTCGGAGATTTCTTTAATGTCAGGATGAATCATATCCTTCATCTTGTATTCGGGCAGCAACCGGAAAATATGCCAAGGCATCTGGGGATCTATACCAGCCAAATACTCAGCAATCGCAGTTATTTCATGGTCATTTACGGTCTGTACCACTGTGGTGGTAACCTCCAAATGGGTACGGGAAGCAAGATACTCGATATTGCGCATAACAGGGGTTACACTTTTTAAACCGACATGCTCTCTATAGTAGTCATCAGATAGAGATTTAAGACTGATATTGAAAAAATCGAAGTACTCCAGCATCATATCTGCTGCCTCTTGAGTGAAGTAGCCGTTGCTGGAACACCCTACAACTAATCCTTTTCTTTTCGCTTCCCTGGCAACCGCTAAAGCTGAAGGCAGATTGACTGTTACTTCATTGACACTGAAATGAATACCCATGCAGTTGGCTTTCTGGGCAATTTTCACTACTCTATCTGGTTCAAGCTGAAAACAAAAGGTTTTCCTTCCCGGCTCAATGGCCACCCGGGAGTTGATGCAGTAGGCACAGCTTGCATTACAATTGAATGCACCAATCTGTAAAAATTGATGATTGGGCCAGCCGTGAAAAAGAGGAATGCCTTCTGCATGGGTTAAATAATAGGTTGTCCACTGGTTAGGGTATATCTCTGTTATCGTGCCATCTCTTTCTTCATACATATGGCAGACTGAAGCAGGCATTTTGCAGCGCCATTCACAATAATTACATCTCATACAATCAGTCCTTTCTCTTTAACAGGCACTACCACCTGGCAGGAAGAGGTCTTTTCAATGGCAATTCCATCACCATATAATGCCCTGAGATTGTTGCTGTTAAGGTGTTCATCTACTGCACCTGCCGCCAAAATATTACCGTCCTTTAACAACATCACATCATCACAGTACTGAAGCACTATATTCGGATCATGGGCAGTGATCACTGTTGTTACCCCTTTGTTATAAACAAGGCTGCGAATCAAATTCATTATCATGTGCTGATTGGTAAAATCCAAATGAGAGGTGGGTTCATCCAACAGAAGAATCGGAGCAGACTGCATGAGTGCTCTGGCTATTAAAACCAACTGTTGTTCCCCGCCTGATAAACGGTCAAACTGCTTTTCCAAGAGATGTTCTATGCCGATTTCTGCTGCTATAGATCTGGCTTTATCCACTGATTCCTCGCCGGGTGACTGCCAGGCCTTTAGGTGGCAGGCCTCTCCCAGCATGATCATGTCAATCACATACAGGGGAAAAACAGTCCTCGCTCCTTGAGGCACCAACGCTGTCAGGTTGGCAATTTGATCAGTTCTTAATTTTGAGATATCCTGTTCCGCAAGATATACCTTACCTCTCATCGGCTGCAGTAAACCATTTAAACAGCGAAAAAGGGTGGTTTTCCCACTGCCATTCCTGCCTAAGAGCCCCAGCATTCGGCCTCTGCTGACATGCATATTGATATCTGTTAATACCGCAGTGCCGTTGTAACCTGCTGTCAGGTTTTCTGTCCGAATTATTTTCACCACACCCCCCTCTTATGTTTAGAGAAGATTAACCAACCGAGGAAAGGTGCCGCTATAAAAGAGGTAATGACCGAAATAGGAACTTCACCTGTGGGCAGGTTGCGTACTATAGTGTCAATCAGCAGTAAGAAAAACGCACCAAGAACTACAGTATAAGGTACCACCTGTTTTTGGTTGGAACCGATAAGAGAACGAGCTATATGGGGAATAATCAAACCCACCCAGGCAATGTTCCCAACAGCAGCAGTTGATACTGAAACAATCAAGGCCACAAACAGAATATAAACAAAGCGCCACAATGGCAGATTAATTCCCAGAGCCTTGATTTCTTCATCGGTCTGTCCCATTATATTTAAACGCCAGCTGAACAGAATTAGAAAAAAGATACCTACACTAACCAGTGGAACAACCACAGCCACATTATTCCAGTTGGCAGTATTAAACGCCCCCATCAACCAATAATTAATGCGCAGCATATCACTGTAGGGATCTGACATATACAGCAGCAGGGTCAGACCAGCCTGAAAAAGGGCACTGATAATCACACCGATCAGGACCAGTACTGTAACACTGCTGCCTGGCAAACGTGAGACAATGGCAAAGGTCAAAAGTAAAGCCATCACACCGAAGCAGAACGAAAAACTCTCCACCAACAAGGTACTGCCGGCAAAAAAGAAAATGGCAAGGCCTGCACCTAAATTGGCAGCCTGGGTTACTCCGATAACATCGGGAGATGCTAAGGGGTTTCTGTAGAGGGTTTGCATAACAGCGCCGGCCACTGAAAGAGCTGCACCTACAGCGCAGGCCAAAATAGACCGGGGCAGACGCACATTCCAAAAAACTGTCTGTTTTTGTGCAGCAATATCTGCAGAAAACCCATGCCCCAGGTTCATTTTTTCCAGTAAGATAGCTATCATATCGGCAAAAGTAACACTAACTTTACCGATATTAAGAGAAAGAAAGAAAAACACAAAAAAGATCAAAAGAGTAACCGTAAGAATTGGCCACAACCGTCTGCTCCGCTTAATAGCAATGCTATCCTCAGCAACGCTTACTCTGATCACAAAACACCACCTAGTTCAGAGTATGTATAGCCATAGATAAATTCATATACACTGTCTGCCATTTCCAACATATCAACATCAGCAAATCGGTCAGGATGAATGGTCTTAGCTGTCCAGATAATCCCTAATACAGATTGAGGCAGAGGAAAATCCCACCAACCCAAGGTGGAAGGAAAGATGTATACATCCTTATTTTTAACCGCTGTCACAGTTTGCAGTGCAGGATCAGCTAAAACACTTTCCACATCATCAACACCGAAGCTAGACCCAAGGATAATGTAATCTGGATCCCAAAGAATAATATCCTCAGCGCTGATATTGGCCCATTTGCCAGTTAAATTTGCTCCGGCATTAATCCCACCTGCAGTTTCCACCATCTGGTGCTGAAACATGTCTTTTGTTGCAGCAGTATAAACACCACCAGAGCCGCAGAGTAGCACAACAGGCTTTTCTTCTTCAGGAATGTCTTTTACCCGGCTGGATACCATATTGCGGAGACCTTCGATAAACTCGATCACTTCATCGGCTCTTTCAGGGCAATCAAACACTTCACCCATAAGGCGGGCTGTTTCATATACCTCTTCAAAGGTTTCACCGCTAACTGCTATAGCCGCAATGCCAGCGTTTTGGAACATTTCTGCTTCCTCTTCCCCTTTGCCGGCATCAGTAAAAACAACATTTACCCCCAAAGCCAGTAACCCTTCGGGACTGTCTACACCATTTGGTGCGCTAAGCACAGTGGGTAGAGAACCATAAAACTCATCAACTTTCGCTAGAGCTTCTGTATCAGCACCGATCTGAAGCTGATAAGCTATTTTTTCCTTTTGCCCCATAGCAAACAGCATCTTCCCGCCGTAAATATGGGGAGCAGCGACCTTTTCAATTTTTTCTGGAAGTTCTACAGTTCTTCCCAATTGATCAACAATTACTTTACCTTTAGTTTCCGAAATGTTGTTTTCACTATTACTGCAGGATGTCAGAAGCATTAAAACAAGAACCACTGCCAGTGTACACAACAAAAGTTTTTGCCATTTCCCTTTCATGTCTTCTCTCCCCTTCTCAGAAAATAAAAATGCCGAATTCTAATTGAATACTTGAATTCGACAGAACATATAATATATTTATTACCTCCTTTCCAATACGGGAGATTATATCGTTTCCAATATAACCCTAACGCCTGTAATCCATAGCTACAGCTGAAGTGCCTTAGGTATTACAGGTTCGGAGTACAGGATATATTTTCATTTATTACGATAATTTTATTTTAGCAGAAATATAAACCAAGTAAAGACAAACTATACTTATATGACAATATTTTTATATGAATATTAATTATTATATGAATATTCTACAACTTTGTTATGTTATCATTTAGCTTCATACCAGTCCACCTGTCCTATTAATCGGACTGGATCTATAGGCATACAACTTTATTATGGGATTTTTTGGCCTCATAAAGGGCTTCATCTGCGGTCTTAATAAATTCTTCAATTGACGATTGATCAGATGGGACTATTGTGTGAACCCCTACACTGATGGTCAAATAGGGGGAAACAGTTGAGTATTCATGGGGAATAGCCAGTTCCAAAACCCTTTTTCTTATTTTTTCAGCAAATTGACATGCTTCTTCTTTCTCCAGATGAGGAAGTATGATTGCAAATTCATCCCCTCCATACCTTGCCACTATATCGGAGGAGCGCTGGGCACTGGCTCTCAACAGTCTTGCCACATCCCTGATGCAGTCATCCCCAGCCTGATGCCCGTAGTTATCATTAAATGATTTGAAAAAGTCAATATCTATCATCATTAAGGATAAAGGAATGGAATGGCGCCTACACCTATCCCACTCTGTAAGCATAGTCCGATCAAAAACAAAACGATTGTAAATACCTGTAATGCTGTCAGTTTGGGACAGTTTTTCTAATATTCGATTAGCCTCTTCCAATTCTCTGTTAACTTTTTCCAGTTCATCGTTCTTTTCCTGAATAATTTTTGTGTATTCAAAATCCTCAATATAATTTGAATACCTCATGCGTGATATAACCCATGATACAAACAAAAAAGTAGTGCTATTTACACAATGGCCAAAGAGCACATCAGCTGACTGCTGGAAATAGGGCATAAGAGCAACAAATAAAAGCTGGCAAGGAACATAGATGGAGAGCAATACGAGAGGTGAAAAAAGAGGAATTACCGCAATTGCCAGCAGTGCTGTAATATAAACTACAATCTGGCCGTAATAATATTGATCCAATAACGATATTCCAGCACACCAGTACAATATAACAGCTGCAAAGGATATTCCACCAAGCTGAATAATGGTGCTGTTGCTGGCGATGTTTTTCCCCAGTTTGATAAATACCAGAAGATAGATGAGCATTGCTGTCAACAGAAAAACATACATACCGCTATAACAGATGTCAGGGAACTGATTGTTATGTTTAAACAAAGACACAACAATCATCACAACTTCTAAAACAATAAAAGTACCAGCAACACCTTTTACTCTGCTGACATTGTACTTATGAACAGCTAAAGTGAACTCTCTTTTGTAACGCTCAGAAACCGATATAATAAACAGTTTTTTAATAGATTGTAATAACTTAATAAAAACAGAACTCAAACTATTTGTTAGTCCCAATTTTCCTTTCCCTCATCCCAGAAAAGTTGCCGTCAGTAGGTTTATAATTAAAAATTAGGACTTTTGGGGCTGCTAATTTTGCCAAGGAAAGTACACAGATTAGTGGAATGGCTGATTATATACTATTTCTCCATCATATAAAAATACCCTTTTCCTACCCTAGTCCTAGATTAATAAAATTTACTCCTATCTTATATTGTTTCCCGCTGGTTTACATCGTTAATATGGGCATACAAAAAGCCCTCCTTGAAAGAGGGCTTAGGTTGATAAATCTCTGTCAACTGGCTGACTTTTCTTTTTGATTTATCGACTCCCAGATGGGATTTGCAACTTCCTTCCACTTTGCAGAGCGCTCATCTAAAAAAGCCGCAATATCTCCGTATAATACAGTTTCTGCTCCCACATGGGTGGGATGAGCACCACTTACCTCAACCATCTCTCGCAGTGCCTGAGGATTGTCAATAATCGGGCAGGGGCAGAGGTGGTTGTGGTAAAAGGGCATTCTTTTTTGATACTCTAAAAAGAGTGGGTTTTTCAAAACCTCAAATAGGCTTTTCTCCCGAATATTATCTACAGCAAAATGCACAAAGGCACAGGGCTCCACATCACCCCGAGCATTGATGTGGAAGTAACAATCTCCTCCTGCAATACAGCCATTGGTCCATTTTCCGTCATTCCAAAAATCCACAATCAAAATAGGCTTATTAGTCCGGAGAGCATTGATGCGCTCTATCAGGTAGGCCCGCTGTTCAGGCAACACCATCAAATCAGGGTTAGGGGCGCGTCCGATAGGTATATAGTGAAAACTCCAAATATATCTGACACCTTTATCAATCAAGAAGTCAATAAACTCATCACTTGTGATTTGCTCAATATTATTTCTGGTGATGGTAAATGATGCTCCAAAGATAATACCTCTTTCCTTCATCAGATCCATAGCGCGTATAACTTTCTTAAAAGTTCCTTTGCCGCGGCGGGCATCAGTTACTTCCTCCCACCCCTCTAAACTGATTGCAGGGGAAATATTGCCTAACTCCTGGAGCCTGTCCGCCACATTTTCATCGATTTTGGTACCATTTGTATAAACCATAAAAGCCATGTCATTATGCTTCTGGGCCATATCTAAAAGATAGGGATAGACAAAGGGTTCTCCTCCTGAAAGCACAATACCATAAATACCCAACTCCCTGGCCTCATTAAGGATTCTGTCCATCAATTCAGGTTCTAATTGGTCATGTTTGTTATATTCCCCTGCCCAGCAGCCCTCGCATTTCAGGTTGCAGGCACTGGTGGGGTCAATCAGAATTGTATAGGGGACATGTACCCCTGTTTTTTCTTCAACTTCTCTCCTGCGCGGATGGCTGAGCAACATAGTGTTAATTACAGCATTGCACAGCAACCTTTCACGCACACCATGGTCAATTTCAGTAAAAATATTATTAAAATAGGTTCTCATCGCGGGATTATTTTGATAAGTAGTGAGCACATAGCGAATATATTCTTTGTGCTCTGGTAGAGGTGTGATCTTCTCTAAAACACTAAGCAATCGGGGTATATTGTTATTCGGATCACCCTCAACATAATTAAAGGCCGTTCTCAGCAGACTTTCACCCACATACCGTTTGGCAAAGTCCCAGTTGAGCTTGGGTAAAACTCTTTTTGACATCCTCCAGTCGCCTCCTAAATCCCCCAAATTCCATACAACTGCGACACCCAAAATACCAAAAAACACCCACAAAAAATTTACAGCCCATATCACCTCCAACAGATAGTTCTTAGTCTACTGCTTGAATCAGATCATCAAGAAAGCCAACCAGCAAGTTATACTGCCCCAATTCAACTTGGCTTAAGGCATCATGGTACCTCTCCAGCAGCCTCGTAAGCATACCTTCTTTTTCAAGATAGTGTCCCTTTGTCTGCGTTTCCCGTGATAAACTTCCAGCAACGGTTCCTGAAAAATGGGTAAGACGCTGTTCCGGTTTATTGATATTAATATACTGAACCAGTTTAATGGCATGCTCATTAAAGGTTTTCAAACAAGCCACAAAAACAGCTATTAAACAGGCGCAACGCATGGTCGGCCCCTGGGCTTGAGGAAGCAGTGCCACCAATTGATTGATCAATTGAGCACCACTTTTATATTCCGCAAAAATCTGGACCAGTTTGTCCCGCCAACTGAGCCAATCTAACTGCTCTGAATGTTTCTTTTGAACTTGATCTGTTGGCTTGAAAAGCACCTGGGAGCGCCCGGGTGTACCACCCTTAACAGTGACATCACAATAGGACTCCAAATACCCCTTCTGCTCCAAACGCCTCAGCATATCATAGGCAGTCCATTTACTGACCCCCATCCACTCAGCAACAGAAGTATAGTGCACCGGAGTGCCCATTCTTCTGTAGTGCTCAACTATACAGTTTAGAAATTCAGTCTGCCTTTGCGTCAAACTCAACCTACTAACTCCTTCCCAAAAAACCAAAAAACCTGTTTAATATATAATATACTTAATTGATGATTTCATCAAGAAATATGGTTATTATTCCACTTTTCTGGAATGGGGGAAGTGAAACGGTTCCTTGCAATTATCTGCTATTCATCAAGGGCAAGTTTCACCAACTCATCAATGAAACTTCCGTAAAGAAAAGCCAGTGTCTCAAAATCGAAAAACCGACCCGCGCAACCATCAAATTTTACCTTGATATCACATGGAAATTCGTCATCTGCTTCATAATATATCACTTGTATAGGTATTTTAGGCAGGACATAGAAAGTCCAAAGATGCTCACCATTGCGCACTTCTCCTTCATATTCGGCACCCAAAATACCCATTGCCTTGCTGACCTTTTCAAGGCTGTTTTCCATTTCACAGATCGCTTTGGAAAATGCCTGTTCGAGGTCATTAAAAACACTTTTCCTTGAACTATTCGGCAAAAAGGAACGTGGTAAAAAATAATGTGGCAGATAAAATCTATTCTCGGGATCGCCGCTGCCATGAGATGTGACATAATGGATAAGAATACTACGATTAATCGGATCAGAGGGCCGGCCATCCACCGCAAAAACTCCATCCGAACGGATAGAATAATCTCTGCCCAAAAAGCGAACTGTTAGGGAGCCATTTTCAGGATGCTTTAAGCCAAGCCGCTCTGCTGCTTCCTCAAAATCACAGTCAGCAAGCCTGGAAACCAATACCTTATAGTTGTGCTCATAACCGTTTGTCAATAGCCCCACCCCATCTGAATTATATTCCCTGATCTCAGTAAATTATCTAGCAAATTTGTTGTATAGCAAAAAACAAAAATATGTCTGTCCTCTTTAATAACATTTTTCTCTTCTCTTTCTTATTAGACCCATTACTAACAAAAGAGCGCAATAAATCAACACTGCAACAATCATGATCGCAGATAAATCGTGAGTGAGTGAGTAAGTGGTGGCCCTCATACCCTTAATACAGAGATGGCCAAGCAGATATGCAACAGGTATACAGATCAGATATTCAAGAACCTGTTTTACTTTCGTATTATTGCTGAATCTGAGCAGCAAAACTCCCAGGATCATCATTAATACAATAGCTAACATGACATAATAGGCCAATGCCAGTCGCGGCAAGGTAATGACACCACGGTCGGGGTCAGGGTTATAACCGTAAACAAAGATATGTTCTTCCCCTTGGGGATCATAAAAAACTGCTACTTTTTCAGCATCGACTGGTTTCAATACTATGCTTTGTTCAACACTTTTCTTCCCCAGCTGATACTTCCAAACTGAGATATTATAGATATATACGGAAGGATCGTCACTGTCATAATATCCATCAACATCGTACCCGCTGATGGCTTCATTGACAGTAACAATGATCGTTCCATCTTCTTTTTCACTGAAAGAAAACATATTTTCCGAATAGGGCAGGTATTCAGGTGTTGTAAAATAAGCAATAACTGAAACAGCAAGTATCAGAATTATTACTGCAGTCAGGGCAATTCCCTTTAATCTCTGCCTCTGCAAAGCTGCTTTCACTTTTTTTATGGGTATGCCATCTACTGCTGCGTTTTGTTCCGGTTTGCGCATCTTCTCAAGATTCTTCCGGCAGGAAGAACAGGCCGTGACATGTTCTTCAACTGCTTTTCGTGTATCTTCACTGGCAAGTCCTTCCACATACAATGGCAGCAGATCATTAATTATATCGCAGGATATTTTCATTCCTTTCCCTCCAATGCGTCTTGAATTTTCTTTCTAGAACGGTGGTAAGTGACACAGGCCCAGTTTTCACTTTTATCGAACAAGGCGCCAATCTCTTTGAAGCTCAACTCACCAAACACACGCAGGGAAAAAACTTCTTTATAAGGTTCATCCAACTTATGCAGCAAGCGGTGTATTTCCATCTTTTCCTCAGAGGAAATAATAAGAGCCTCAATGTCTGTTGTATCCTTTATTTCCGGCAGCAGTTCAGTAGGCTGCACCCTGCCGTTCTTTCTCAAATATGAGCAATAACAGTTCTTGGCGATCTGGCAGAGCCAAACCCTTATATTGCATGTGCCGCGAAACCCATCAATGGCAGCCATCGCCTTTAAGAAAGTTTCGCTTGTTATGTCTTCTGCTATTTGCTCATCACCTGAAATTTTCTTTATATAAAGGAAGAC